>ENA-OQCS01000855-OQCS01000855.1-human-gut-metagenome-genome-assembly--contig:-NODE-855-length-16702-cov-7.079578_pt1 | contig 16702 bp, 16 predicted proteins | sample MGYA00242757_ERZ504575 | MGnify/ENA primary metagenome ERZ504575 (study PRJEB26092, sample SAMD00036297) | human gut metagenome | host: Homo sapiens | study: EMG produced TPA metagenomics assembly of...
TTCCAATTAATCTATTGATGCAGATGGATATGTAGCATTCAATGTTAAGGGACAACAGGTAACTAGTAAAGAAAATGTCACTACAGTAGTGGAACATGCGAGTGGTAAATTCAATACTAACGAATACAAAGAGTCAGTAACACAAACTACAACAATTGGGAAAGTGAATGATGGTAAGTTACATATTGTACATGCAGTTCGTGAACCAAATGGAATGTTGAAATTATATGTGGATGGAAGATTAGCAACATCAGCATATGACAAGAAAAACCATGGTGCCGATTTAAGTGGTGCTCCTGTTGTTCTTGGAAGTACAAAATTCACAGGATTTGTGGGCGATGTTGTTGTTAGAAATAGTGCATTATATTATGATGATGCACAAAAAGCAGCGGACCACCTAGGAATTAATGCAACAAGTAAAAAACTTTCTAAGAAAGGTTGGGGTGCTGAAGCATGTTCACAACAAACAGATGAAGTAGGAACAGGTGGCGATGGATCTGCAAAAGATGTTCTTGATAACAAGTTAAATACATATTGGCATTCTAACTATAGTGGACAAGATCATTGTGATCAAACTCATACATTAACAGTTAGTTTCGGTAAAGAAATCACATTTGATAGCCTAGAATATGTTGCTAGACAAGGTGCAGGTAATGGTACTTGGACAAGCGCAACCGTATATGGAATTGATAAGTCTGGTAATGAAACGAAGATTGTAGAAGTTTCAGATATGAAGCTTACAAACAATAAATATGAATTTGCATTTGATCAATCACAAACATTTAAAGCTGTACGCTTTGAAGTACAAGGAAGTGGTGGATTTGCGAGCGCTGCAGAAATCAATGCGACTGTAAAAGTTCAGCAACAAGATACAGAAAAAGTATTAGATTTACAAAATAAGGCACAAGAATTATTGAATAGTGTAAATTCAGAAGATTACACAAAAGATTCTTATAAGAAATTCGTTAAAGCAGTAGATGCTATCATGGATATGAGTGCATTCACTTCTGAAGAAGAAGTGGCAGCATTAGATGCAAAATTAAGGGATGCATATAACAATTTAAAAGCCGAAAGTCCATCAACAGTAAATAAAGATGCGCTTACTCAAGCTTTACAAAAATATGCTGAATACAAAGAAGCAGAATATACAGCAGAAAGCTGGAAGGCATTTGCCCAAGCTTATGCTGGTGCTAGAGAAGTGAATGATAATGCAAATGCTACACAAGAAGCAGTAGATGCAGCGGTAGAGAAATTGAATGTAGCAGCTAAAAAGCTTGTAAAAGCAGAAAAACCAGTTGATCCAGAAAAACCTGGCAAACCAGAAAATCCTGACAAGCCAAACAAACCAGAAACTGCGGAAAAACCAAGTAAACCGGAAAAACCGGCTAAACCTGAAAAAGTAACGACTGGATTGCAAACAAATACCGGAATCTTAATGGTAGCAGGAACACTTGCACTAGCTGGATTTGGTGTATTAGTCGCTTTAGCAAGAAGAAAAAGATATTAAAATATCCTAAAAAAAATTAAAGCACAATAGATTGGGCGAATTTGCTCTTTAAGGGTTTAAAAAGCGGTATATACTCCAAAATAGTTTATAGCTGATATCGGGCTCGGACAATATTGTTCGGGTCCTTTTTTGTGATTGGAAAGATTCAGTAAAAAATGACATTTGTCATCTAAAAGTGGTGACATATGTAAATTGAAAAGGTTTTCATACGGGTTATAATGAATGTGTATTCTATGTGATGCTCATGTTCAAAAGTCGCATAAATGTGTGAAATTATGTGTGATAACACTTGAAAACGCTGACATATTTATTATAAAATATGAGTAATAAGAAACGCGGAGGAAAAAATAATGAAATATGTAGTTATGGTAAGCCATGGCGAATTCGCCCCTGGATTACACAGTGCCGTTAAAATGATGACGGGAGATCGTGAAGATGTATTGTCTACAAGCTTAAAGGACGGAATGAGTGCAGACGAATTTGCATCTAACTTTGCTGAATTGGTTAAAGATTTCAAAGCAGATGACCAAGTCATTTTATTAGCTGATATTTTGAGTGGATCTCCATTCACAAATGCATTGAATGTATTGGATCAAAAAGGATTGCTTCAAAATACTTTAGTAATTGCTGGTATGAATATGCCTCTTGCAATCACTGCTGTATTAATGAAAGATAACTTTGATAATGTACAAGATTTAAAAGATACATTGTTAAGCGAAGGTCGTACAGGATTAACTGATTTTACAGTTGCTTCTGATGATGACGACGAAGATCTATAGGATTTGGCTATAACGCATATAGCGAAGGCATAAACAGAATAAAGGAGGACATATAATGATTAGTTTTATTCGTGTTGATGATCGTATTATCCACGGTCAGATTGTTACAAGATGGTCTAAAGAATACCCTTGTGATGGAATTATCGCAGTTAACGACAAAGCTGCTGCTACTCCTGTATTGACACAGTCATTCAAGGCTAGTACAGACAAGAAAGTATTTGTTTGGACAAAGGAACACTGGAGAGAAAAAGCAGAAACAGTTAAGAATTCTAATAAAAAATATTTCTTAATTACTAAAAACCCAGTGGATATGAAAGAATTGTTAGTAGACGATGGATTCGTACCTAACGATGTTAAAACAGTAGTTATCGGGCCATGTAATGATCGTCCAGGAGCTACAAAATTAGGTCAAAACCAGTCAATTACTCAAGAAGAAGCTGAAGCATGTGAAGCTTTGACAAACGCTGGTTACACAGTATTGTTTGCGTTATTAAAAGAAACTGCAATCGGTACTTGGGACAAATTTAGATCTAATTTGGTTACTAATAGTGGGAATAGTAAACAAATTAAGATAATAGAGAGAAAAAAAGGAGAGATTTATAATGAGTTGGTTACAAGCAATTTTAATCGGACTTATGAGTTGTACAGCAGCAAGTACTATCGCTTGTTTAGGTACAACAGTAGGTAACTACACGTTGAACCGTCCTTTGGTTGCATCATTATTCGTAGGTTTGATCCTAGGTGATGTATCTGGATGTATTCAAATTGGTATTCCAATGCAGGTAATGTGGATCGCATTGGTTACACCTGGTGGAACAGTCGCATCTGACTTACGTGCCGTAAGTTACATTGGTATTCCATTGGCTTATGTTGGAGCAAAAGCTGCTGGTATGGATTTTGGAGGAACTGATGCTCGTGGTTTAGCATCTAGTATCTCAGCCATGACTGGTGTAATCGGTATTACTTTATTCTACGGAACAGCTATGATGAACCTTATTTGGCAACACTGGGGCTGGGCTCAATTGGATAAAGGAAACTTAGATTGTTTAGGAAAAGTTGATGTTGTTCTCCCACTAATTTCACACTTTGTATTATCATTCTTGCCAGTTACTTTACTTTGCTACTATGGATCTGGAGCCGTAGCTGAATTGTTCCAGAGTTTGAATGTTAATGTATGGTATGTAAAAGCCATCTTATCAGTAGGATCAGTACTTCCTGCAGTAGGTATTGGTATCTTGTTAAAATCAGTAGTATCTAAGACTTCTGACTTGGTTTACTTCATGTTCGGTTTCGCTTTAGCTGCTTCTATGGGATTAACATTAATTGCTGCTACAGTTGTTGGTGGTGTATTCGCATTGATTAACTACCAAATGACAATGATGAAAGCTACAGGTGCTGTTGGTGGTGCATCTGCAGACTATGATGACGAGGAGGACATTTAATTATGAAAAAGATTTCTAAGAAAACATTAAATAGTTCTTTCTGGCGTTGGTGGTATGGAAACTTAACATGTTTCTCACACGAACACATGCAGACATTTGGTTACATGTGGTCAATGCTTCCAATTATTAAGGAATTATATCCTACTCGCGAAGAACAATCAGAAAAAATGACTACTTACTACCCATTCTTCAATACTGAACCTCAGATTGGATCTATCGTAGTTGGTATCACAGCTGGTTTGGAAGAAGCTCGTGCAAACGGAGCTGAAGGAATTGATGATGAAATGATCAACGGTATCCGTGCAGGTCTAATGGGACCTTTGGCAGGTATTGGTGACTCATTGATCGTTGGTACTTACATTCCTATCTTATTAGGTATCGCATTAGGTTTCGCAGAAGGTGGATCACCTTTAGGACCTTTATTCTATATCATCGTATGGAACGCAACTTCAATTTGGTTCCAAAAATTCGTATACTTCAAAGGTTATGAATTAGGTGGTAGTGCTGTTGAATTGTTAGTTGGACAAAAAGCAACTGCGTTCCGTGAATCAGTATTGGTTATGGGACAAGTTATCGTTGGTGCGATGGCTGCTTCTTGGGTATCAATTTCAACTAACTATGTAATTGCACAATCTTATGATGCAGAAACTGGTAAATTATCAGACGTAACATTAGGATCTAAATTAGATGGAGCTTTCCCTAAGATCTTAACAATGTTATTCGTATTGTTTGCTTGGTGGTTGATGGCTAAGAAAAACATTACTCCAATTAAAGTATTGTTATTGTTCGTAGTTATCGGATTCGTAGGATCTGTTGTAGGATTCTTAGGATAATCACTTAAGACAATTAAAGGCGGGCTTAACTTGTAGAGCCTGTCTTTTTTTCTTATAATATATTTACAATTTTAAAAAGGAGCGTTAATTATGAGTTTGAGCCGCAAAGAAAGAGATCAGCTTGCAGAAGTCATCCAAAGAGAAAATGAAATGGTATTAAAAGTGGGAAGAATGGTCAGAAATGCCTTTATTCTAACACTTGCTTTTGGTGCTGTTACATATTGGGGATGGTCAGGGATGACAGATCCAATGTTTCCTAATATTCCTATGAGCGTACGTAATGTAGCTAAATGGATTGCTTTGATTGGTTTGATTTTATCGGGTTTATTTACTGTTTTAGGATTCATTTCTCATAGAAATGGGAAGAAAAGTGTATTAAAGAAGATTGATTTATACGAAGAAAAATAAATTTGTATATTTTGATTAAATTTATTATGGTATTAACTAAAAATAACAATAATTGTGTCATATGTTAACATAATTTCACATAATATAACTACATCTATCACTTTATTGTTTAGTAATATACTATTGAGCCAAAGATAGTGGCTCACTTCATAATCAAATTCCCTTTCTTAAAACTTTCTTGAGAAGCCCCGCTAAAGGGGCTTTTCATTTGCTTTTTTGAAAGTTGGACATACAAATAGTAGATGAGATATAATAATAAAGATGAAAGAAGTGTAATTTTTATGGAAGATAAAATACGAATTATAATGTATTCAAGTGCAGATAAAGTGGATGGCCAAGGTGTAGGCAGTGCCTATGAAGAACAGGTCAATCTTATTAAAGAAGGCGCTAGTGATATTTTTGAAGTGGGTATCAACAATTGGATAAAAGCACCGGATATTCAGCATTTCCATACAGTGGATCCTACTTCTATGTAAAGATGCAAAATCATAAGGCCGCTAATATAGCCTATTGTCATTTTTTACCAGATACTTAGAAGGTAGTTTAAAGATTCCGGCACCATTATTGAATGTATTCCGTTCTTATTTGATTCAATTTTATAAGAGTGCAGATCGCTTGGTTGTTGTAAATCCAAGCTTTATTGATGCATTAGTAGAATATGGTATTGATCGAGAAAAAATTTATTATATTCCTAACTATGTATCTAAGGAAAAATTCTATCGCAAATCCGATGATGAGTGTGCTACCATTCGAAAAAAGTATGGTGTAGCTAAAGATGCTTTTGTAGTATTGGGTGCAGGACAGGTACAAACGCGTAAGGGTGTGCTTGATTTTGTGAATGTTGCCAAAGAAATGCCAGACGTACAATTTGTATGGGCTGGAGGCTTTTCGTTTGGTCGCATTACAGATGGGTATGAAGAATTAAAGAAGTTACTGGAAAATCCACCGGAAAATTGTAAATTCTTAGGCATTGTACCAAGAGAAGAAATGGTGGATCTATATAATATGGCGGATGTGCTTTTTGTGCCAAGCTATAATGAATTGTTCCCAATGACTATTTTAGAAGCGGTGAATTTACATGTTCCATTGGTGCTTCGTGATTTGGATTTATATAAAGATATTTTATTTGATCGTTATATGCATGCGAATGATAATGATGGTTTTAAAAATTGTCTGTTAAAGTTGAAAAATGATTCAGATGTATACGCGAAGTATCAAAATGAAAGTCGTTTATTGAGTGAATTCTATTCGAAAGAACACGTATTGAATATGTGGAGAGAATTTTATTTGAGTGCATATAAGGATAAACAAGAGGAATTATTAAATAAGAAAAAATAGGGGTTTTTATGAAAAAACAGAAGTACGCACTAAATCTGTTGCTTATTCTTGCTTTAACGGGATTTGCCCTATGGTTTGCTCTAAAGGATAATTATCAACAAGTTGTAAAGTGCATTTCACAAATGAATCTGTTAAGCCTTGTCATTGTATTATTATGGGGAGTTCTTTTTACTGCGGTATGGGGATTTGTATATTATGTATTAGGAAGAAAATATACAGAGAATTATACACCTGGTAAAGGAATGCTTGTAGCTTTTATTGGTTCTTTCTTTTCAGGTATTACACCAAGTAGTACGGGTGGACAGTTTGTTCAAGCTTATATTATGAAAAAGCAAGGAATCAAAGTGAGTGATGGGGCAAGCTTGTTGTGGGCTGATTTTATTATTTATCAGACCACAATGATGGTTTATGTATCGATTCTGTTTCTTTTGCGTTTTGCATATTATAGTGCTCAATCTGCGTGGTTCAATATTATCTTGTTGGGATATATTGTCAATGCAGTTGTGGTTGTGGCGTTATATACGATTGCGTTATTTCCAAACTTATATATCAAGCTTTCGCGTATTTTAGTTCAGGTATTAACAAAGCTACATATATTAAAGAATCCAGAAAAAACGTTGGATTCTTGGACTTTACAAGTGACTAGTTTTACTCGTGAAATTAAGGTGCTCGCAAGAGATAAAAAAAGTATTTTTCTTTGTGTATGTATAAATGTTGTACGTTTATCACTCTATTATTCTTTACCTTTTGTGATTGCGCTAGCCTTGCATATTCCACTTAAAATGAATGAATTTATTGACGTTATGGCCTTATCAAGTTTTGTGACAATGGCCAATAGCTTTATTCCAATTCCTGGAGCAAGTGGGGGTACGGAAGTTGTCTTTTCATTATTATTTAATAGCTTAATGAAAGATCTAACGGGTGCTGTACTTGTATTATGGCGTTTTTCTACGTATCACATAGTGCTGATTATTGGTGGAATATTATTTGTGTTTGTTAAGAATTATTATGAAAGAAAAGAAAGTAAAATCAATTTAGAAGGGATGTAGGGTATGCGAATTGGATTGTTTACAGATGCATATTTACCAGATGTTAATGGGGTTGTTTCAAGTGTGGCAACCCTTAAACACGCTTTAGAAGAGTTAGGACACACTGTGTTTATTATCACAAATCATAAGGGAGTAAAAATTGCAGAAGATGAAGATGGACATATTCTTCGTTTGCCGGGTCTTGAAATAAAAAATTTTATGGATATAAAATGTCAAGCCCAGTACAATTTACGGCAGATGCCTATATAGAAAAGATGGATCTAGATGTGATTCATATTCAAACTGAGGCGGGTGTGGGTATGTTTGGTCGTCAAATGGCTAAGGTATTACATATTCCAATTGTATATACGTATCATACAATGTATGAGGATTATACGCATTATTTTAATCCGCTTGAATTTGATTCTGTAGAAAAATTAGGCAAAAGTTTTATTCGTGCATTTTCACGTGTCATGGCCAATGGCTCTCAAGCTGTTATTGCACCTAGTGAAAAAACGAAACAAGCATTGATTCAATATGGTGTGATGGCACCTATCTATATTGTTCCAACGGGTTTAGATTTATCGGAATATGATCGTAAAAATTTGGATGAAACAAGAGTTAAAAGGATTCGTGAGGAGTTAGGTTTTAGTCAAGAAGATCATATTGTTGTCTTTGTAGGACGTATTGCTAAGGAAAAGGCGATTGAAATTCCCATCGAAGCGATTTGTAAAAATAAGGATCCGCACTTACATTTGGTTATTGTAGGTGGAGGTACGGATATGGAGTATTATCAGGATCTCGCTAAGAAATATAATGTAGAGAATCGTGTGCATTTTACTGGCAAAATACCTAAGGAAGATATTGCATATTATTATGCAGCTTTTGATTGTTTTGTGTCAGCTAGTTTATCAGAAACACAGGGGATGACATATATTGAGGCTTTGGCTAGTGGCCTTTTAGTTTTTGGCCGTCGCGATGAAGTGTTGAAAGATTTGGTGGATGAAGGTAAATCTGGATATTATTTTGATGATGCCAATGAACTAAGTCAAAAGTGGGATGTTTTCTTTAGTAAATCCAAAGCGGAAAGAGATGCATTAAGAGAATACTGTGTATCAAAAACAGCTCCTTATACAGAGAGTATGTTTGCACATAAGGCTTTGAGTGTTTATAATCAGGCAATTGATGATTATAAGCGTGCATATCATGTGGAACGTATACGTATGGTGGATGATTTTGTGCGTTTAACTGTGATTCGAGATTGCGATAATGAACCAGTCAAAGTAATGATTCCTACAGAGGATTTCTTTGATTTAAAAATCACTAAGGATACAATGTTAGATGCCTATTTGGTTGACAATTATTTGGATATGCAGTTATTCTATAAAGCGTTTGAACTGATGAAGAAGCGTGTGCTTTCAAATGATTATACATCGTATCAGATGATACAGTATGGTAAGCAATATTTAAGTTTGGATGAAGATCAAGCTAAAGAGATTGTGAATGAATTTATTGAACGGCATTGGATTGATGATAAAGATTATGCGTTTGATAAGGCACAAGCTTGGCATTCGTATGGACAGCCCAAAATGCAGATTTATTCAAAATTAAAAAAGCAGGGGTTCGAGATGATATGATTGATGCAGCACTAGCTTGTCTTGATGAAGAAACAGAGCGTAGCAATGCAACCAAGTTAGCTCGTCGTTTAACGCATTCTATCAAGGAACAGTCGAGTCGTATGCAAAGACAGACTTTAGTCAATAAATTGGTTACGAAAGGATATTCGTTTGAGATTGCCAAACAAGTCTCAGAATCGATTGAATTGGATGAAAATGATGATGAGGCACTACAAAGAACGATTGCGAAAGCAAAGCGTTTATATGCAACGTTTGATCAGCCAAAGCGTAATCAGAAGATTCAAACGTATTGCGTTCGCAAAGGGTTTAATATATCGGCTATAAAAGAAGTTTTGGAAGGGGAAAATGAATGAGAATTAATGAGATTACACAGGAACAAAAAGTAAATGTTAAGTGTTTGATTTCAAAATGTGACAAGGGAAAAACCGTGAAGGATACGCCTTATTTGTCTTTGATTTTAGAGGATGCAACGGGTGTATTGGATGCAAAATTTTGGAATTTAACGAATGAGCAGATTGAACAATATAAAGCTGGACAAGTTGTAGAAGTGATTGGAGATTCTATCATTCATAGAAATGCAGTTCAGTTGCGCGTAAGAAAGATGACAGTCTTAGAAGATGAGGATATTTCTAATTATGTACGCCTTGCTCCTATGACTCGTACGGAAATGGAAGAGGAAGTAAAGATTTTGATGAATGAAATCACAAATACAAATTTGTATTGTGTGGTTGAAGAAGTGTTAGAAGAAACGAAAGATTTATTTTATACATATCCAGCAGCTACAAGAAACCACCATAATTTTGTGGGAGGACTTGCCTATCATTCTATTAGTATGGCGCGTGTTGCTTTAGACATTTGTAGACAATATCCATTTTTGGATAAAGGATTATTGATTGCGGGTATCTTGATGCATGATGTTGGAAAGATTGATGAGTTGAGTGGTCCGGTTCTTCCTGAATATACAAATGAGGGGAATTTGTTGGGGCACATTAGTATTATGAATAATCGTTTGGATCGTGTGGCTGAAAAGCTGGGTGTAAACGATAAAGAGTGTGTTCTATTGTTGAAGCATATGGTTTTGGCACATCATGGAAAGATGGAGTTTGGATCTCCTGTTCTTCCTATGATTCCAGAAGCAGAAGTATTGACTTTGTTAGATAATCTAGATGCTCGTATGTATATGATGAAGCAAAGTTTAGATACAACGCAGCCAGGTCATTTTGGGCCTCGTGTTTTTGCGTTAGAAGGTCGTATGATTTATCATCGAAAAGGAGAAGCTGAAGAATGAAAATAGGTTTTGTATCATTGGGATGTTGTAAAAACTTGGTGGATTCAGAACAAATCATGGGTATGATCAAAAGGGGTGGCCATGAGATTGTGGCTAATCCAAAAGATGCACAGGCTATTATTGTGAATACTTGTGGTTTTATTGAAAGTGCCAAAGAAGAAAGTATTAATACAATTTTTAAGATGGCACAATATAAAGAGCGTAACTTAGAGAAGTTGATTGTGTGTGGTTGTTTAGCACAAAGATATACGGAAACACTAAAGGAAGAGATTCCGGAAATTGATGCGGTTATCCCGATTCGTGAATATAACACTTTGGCTAGTCAGCTACAAAAAATTTTGGGTTCAGATACATTATTGGATAAGGCCGAACGAGTGATTTCAGGAAATCCTTGGCAGGCTTATGTAAAAATTAGTGATGGTTGTTCCAATCGTTGTGCCTATTGTGCAATACCTTTGATTCGCGGAGATCAAAAATCTCGTACAATTGAGGATATTATGGAAGAAGTCAATCATTTGGCAAGTATTGGTGTTAAGGAATTAACATTGATTGCGCAGGATACGACAAAATATGGTTTGGACAATTATGGAGAATTGATGCTTCCTGAATTATTGAGACAAGTATCAAAGGTAGAAGGTTTACATTGGATTCGTGTTCTATATATGTATCCCGATGAAATTGTGATGATGTATTGCAGGCTATGAGCGAAAGTGAAAAAATCGTTCCTTATTTCGACATTCCAATGCAACATGCGAACAATCGTTTATTGAAATTAATGAATCGTAGAGGTCCAAAAGAGGATGTATTAAAGGTTGTAGATAAGATTCATACGATGTTTCCAAATGCGACTTTGCGTACAACTATGATTGTTGGTTTCCCTACAGAAACGGAAGAAGAATTTGAGGAACTTGTAGATTTCATCAAGGAAATAAAATGGGATCGTATGGGTGCTTTCACATATTCGAAGGAAGAAGATACACCTGCTTATGATATGGATGGTCAGATTGATGAAGAAGTCCAAAATGATCGTTTGGCTAGATTGATGGCTGTGCAGGAAGAAATTTCAAAAGAAAAGAATCAAGAAAAGATTGGTAAGGTCATAGAAGTTCTAGTTGAGGAAAAAGAAGGTTTGGTGGATCGTTATCGTGGAAGAAGTGCTGCAGATGCACCGGATGAAGTGGATGGTCAGGTCATCTTTACAAGTGAAGAACCTTTAGAGTTGGGTACTTTTGTGAAGGTAAAGATTACAGATGCCAAATCTTATGATGTTTACGGAACATGTGTAAACGAATAGTTGGATTGGATCCCATTGTATTTAAAGATTCTAGAGTATTGATTTTGGGTTCAATGCCAAGTGTCATTAGTTTAAAAGAACAGATGTATTATGCGAATAAGACAAACCGATTTTGGAAAGTCTTAGAAGCAATTTATCAAGAGAACGATAAGATAAAATTATTAAAAACATCACATATTGCACTTTGGGATATTTGTCATTCGTGTATAAGAAAGACGAGTGCGGATAGTGAAATCAAAGATATAGAGCCAAATGATATACAGGAATTGTTGAATAGATATAAGAATATTGAAAAGGTCATTTGTAATGGAAGGACAAGTCAGAATACAATGCAGAAATATTTTCCGAATATTCAAACGGTATATTGTCCTTCGACTTCAAGTGCCAATGCACAGTTTTCATTAGAACAATTGATTGAAATATATAAGAAGGAGATTTATGAATAAATTATATTGGGCAAAGGTTAAGCCGGATGCGAAGGTTCCGCAAAAACGTTATGAAGATGCAGGGTATGATTTATACCCATGTTTTGAAGAGGATTACATGGTAATTGAGCCTCATGAAACAAAGTTAGTTCCATTAGGTGTTGCGAGTGCATTTGATCCAGAGTTTGTGATGATTCTAAAAGAGCGTGGTTCAACAGGAACAAAGGGGATTGCACAAAGAAGTGGCGTGATTGATTCGGGTTATCGTGGAGAATATATGGCTCCAGTTACAAATTTGAATACAAAGCGTGTAGTTATTAAAAAGCAAGATGTAGAGTATAAGGAAGATGCGATTATTTATCCTTATGAAAAAGCAATTTGTCAAGGTGTATTATTGCGTATGCCTCAATTAGAAAGTGAAGAAATTTCTTTTGAAAAACTTCAGTCTATGGAATCTGAAAGAATGGCTGGAAAACTTGGAAGTTCAGGAAAATAGTGAAATGGATCTATTGTCATAAGGGCAATAGATCTTTTTTAAAAAAAAGATGATTTTTAAATTATATAACCGGTCTATAACCATACAAAGCCTATACTAAAATCAGATAATGAAAGGGATTACAACCATATCAAGAAGGAGGGCTTTGTATGTTGAAAAACTTGAAGAGAGCGGCAGCAATTGTATTATCATTTGCGATGGCAATCCAGTTTGGACTAGCAAACTCTTACTATGTAAATGCAGAAGAAGAGCCTGTTGAACCACAACAGGAACAAACTACAACTGTAGAAAATAATAGTGAAGTACAAGAAGAGGATGCAAATGAGGTTGTCATGCCAGAAACGAAATCTGTAGAGTTAAGCTATGTGGCTGAAGATGGAACAATTTTACAGGCAGCTACATATCGTGATTTTGATTTAAATTACGGCTTAAATACAGATAGTAGTGTTATGTTGAATTTTGATGGTTATACATTAAAAGATGTAATCGTCAATAATTCGCAAGCAGTAAGTGCAGATCAAGCAAGCCTAAGTGTGACTTCAGATCTTGTAAGTGTTCAATTTGTTTATAAGAAAATAGTTATTGAAACAGAGAATCAAACAACTGAACCTTGTAAGACTGAAGAAAAGAATGAAGACGATGCTGAGGCAGACCCGGAAGTCAAGGAGGAATTAGTTGAGTATCCGGCGTTGATCAAAGTGAGATGGCTGGTGATGTAGTTGTTCATGCGACAGCAGCTGAGGGTGTTTTACCAAGAGATTCTAAGCTTGTTGTAAAACGTATCACAAGAAAGGCTATCTTAAATGCGGTTGAAGATGCTGTTTCTGAAAAGAATAAAGAAATGGATTCAGCAGTGGCTTTGGATATCACAATCCAAAATAAAGATGGTGTTGAAATTCAACCAAATGGTTCAGTAAATATTAGTTTTGAAAATGTATCTGTAAGTGGTGGTGAAATTAATGTTTACCACGTATCAGATGATGCGAGTGCAGTAACTGAGGTAGCTACAAATACTCAAAGCTTTGATGCAGATCACTTCTCAATTTATGTTATTACAAATGAAAATCAAGTCCCACTAACAACATTCGAGTTTGTTGCGAATGGTACAACAGTAAGTACACAGATTGTTAAGTCTGGGGATACATTAATTGCTCCTACAGCTCCAGATGCTATTGGGCAAGCATTTGTGGGTTGGGTTGATGAAGCTGGTAATCCATTTACTGGTTTTGGTAAACAAGCAGAGATTACTGAAACTACAAAACGTACAATTACAGCTAGATATGAAGCAGCATTATATGTATACTTCTTAAATCCAGATGGTACACAAATTATGCGTACAGAAAAAGTTGGAGATTATGAAGCACATGATTTTACAGCTATATCTTATGATGTTGACTCAACTCATAAATTAGTTGGTTGGGCAGCCGAAAAGAATGGTACTACAAATATTGCAGATAAAATTACAGTTCCAAAAGGAAGTACTTCTGTAAATGTATATGCCATTATTAAAGAAGGTTATTGGATTTCATTTGATTCAGATGGTGGATCTATTGTTGATTCTCAATTCGTATTAAATGGTGGCCAACTTGATCTAAATGAAAATACAAATCCTACAAAGCCAGGCTATACATTTGATGGATGGTACAATGGTCCAACTAAAGTAGAGAAGGGTACAACAGTGACTTCTCCAATGACGTTAAAGGCTCATTGGAGTGCAACGCAAGTTAGCTATACAGTCATTCACTGGTGGGAAAATGCCGATGATAATGAATATTCATTCCATGAATCTGAAACTAAGACAGGTCTTACTGGTTCAGAAGTAAACGCAAAGGCAAAATCTTATGAAGGATTTACAGCACAACCAGTAACTAAAAAGACAATTAAGGGTGATGGATCAACAATCGTTAGTGTTTACTATAAGAGAAATGTTTATGAAGTTACATTCTATTCATTTAGTGAAGGATTTGGTCTGTGGTATAAACCTAGTAAAGAATATACAGATCTAAAAATTACAGCTAAATATGGTCAAGATATTAGTAAACAATGGCCGACAATGAATGGAAGTTCAACATGGCGAACGAAGGATGGTAGTGGTGCATACCAAGTAAACATCGGAACAATGCCATTAGGCGGTGCAAAATTTTATGGTCCTAAAACAGGTAAAAAATATGAAACTGCATCCTACTATGTAGAAGTACTACCAGGTGAAACAAGTGATGTAACCGTAGGAGGTATTCAATATAAATTAGATCATAAAGATACGTCTCCAGGAACAGGATATTTTGTTACTAAAGAAGATCAGTATCCATTAAAAGGTTTTACATTCAATGAAAAATCGAGCACGAAGATAGAAGAAGACTACAATAATGCGAAGTTCTACTACACTCGTAATTCTTACAAAATCAAATTTATCAACAATGGTAAAGAAGATAAATCAGTAGAGAAGAAATATGAACAAAGTATTTCAAATGAAAACTATACTCCAGATAAACCTAATTCACTAGCAACTTATTATGAATTTGATGGTTGGTATGATAATGAACTTTGTGAAGGTGAAAAATATGTCTTTGATGGAAAGACAATGCCAGCACAAAATGTTACATTATATGCAAAATGGACAGCTAAGAAGATCAGCTTAACTTATAACTTGAATAATCCTAAAGGTACTGTGGATAAGGATACTAAAAAAGTTGCGGCTGGTACAATCGCAAGTACAGTATTGCCAAGTGCTTCTTCAATTGAAGGTTATTCATTTGCCGGATGGTACGTGGCAGACGAAAATGGTCATATGACGACTGTCGCATTCAATGCGAATGATGCGATCACAAAGGATACAAGTGTTATTGGTAAATGGTTATACAATGGTAAGCTTACAGTTAAGTATGTGGCAGATGGTGTAGAAGCGCCAAAAGATAACAATGTTTATGCGGGTGGTGCTAAAGCTACAGTTGCAAGTGGTGTAACAAAAGAAGGTAAGAAATTCTTAGGTTGGCAATTAGATAAATTAGATCGTAATGTATATCAGCCTGGTCAAAGCTTTGAAGTCAATAAAGATTTGGCAGATGACAAGAATGTGATTACTTTAAAAGCTGTATTTGGTGATTCAGAAACTTCAGCAATCTTAACTTATCATCGTGGTAATGGTAATGGTGAAGATCATAGTGATGCGATTTTGAATAACGTTGGAGTTACTTTAAAGAATACATCTGATCCAAGTTTAAGCTATACAGCTCCGGGTGAAGATTACTACTTTGCTGGTTGGGCAACATCAGTGGAAGATGCACAAAAAGGCAATGCTGCTTATGCAGCTGGTGAAAGAGTCAGAGTGAATGCGGATTCAAGTAATGATTTATATGCAACTTGGGTTAAGAAAACTGTGATTGAAGTTACTGCAAATAGTAATACACTTCCATATAATGGTGAAGAACGAAAGGTTGAAGGATTTAGTGTTACTTCTGGGTATGAAGTAACTGGTTTAACTGCAGTAGCTAAAGGTATAAACTGCGGAACTTATGAAACTAAGATTACTGGTACAGCAATAGTTACTAAAGATGGTGTTGATGTAACGGATAAGTAATCGTAAATAAGAAAAATGGAACATTAACAATCACTCCTAAGAGTGTCACAGTAACAGGAAACAACGGAAACAAAGTATACGGTGAAGCGGATCCAGAATTAACAGCAACAGTAGCTGGAACTCTAGGAAAAGACAAAGTTAAATACACTGTAGCAAGAGAATCTGGAGAAGATGTAGGTCACTATTCAGTCATTCCGACAGGAGAAGAAATCCAAGGAAACTACAAAGTAACTTACAAGAATGGAGATTTTGAAATCACGAAGGCCGAAAAAATGACATTGACACCTGAATTAACAGGTAAAGATGCAGAAAAGGTATATGACGGCCAACCATTGTCAGGTGGAGCAACAGCCTCTGTAAAAGAAGGAACAACGATCACTTATTCAACAGATGACGGAAAAACATGGTCAGAAACATTGCCAAGCATTACAAATGTAGGAACATTGAACGTAAAAGCAAAGGCAGAAAACAAGAACTATAAAGATGTAACAGTAGACTACACATTGACAGTAAAACATAGAAATGTCACAGTAACAGGAAACAACGGAAACAAAGTATACGGTGAAGCGGATCCAGAATTAACAGCAACAGTAGCTGGAACTCTAGGAAAAGACAAAGTTAAATACACTGTAGCAAGAGAATCTGGAGAA
>ENA-OQCS01000856-OQCS01000856.1-human-gut-metagenome-genome-assembly--contig:-NODE-856-length-16690-cov-2.569583_pt1 | contig 16690 bp, 25 predicted proteins | sample MGYA00242757_ERZ504575 | MGnify/ENA primary metagenome ERZ504575 (study PRJEB26092, sample SAMD00036297) | human gut metagenome | host: Homo sapiens | study: EMG produced TPA metagenomics assembly of...
CTTCAAATTCTTTTCTTCCAAGGTTTGTGATCAGACACTCTGCGCCTTTAAATTCTTCCGGCACTTCTACTTCTGCATTCTTATCGCTGAAGTTGCAGACAGTCAGAAGCTTTTCCTGATCCTGTTTTCTTGTGTACGCAAAATCTGTTCATCCTCACGGTAAAGAGGTTCAAATTCACCATAAACAATAATGTCTTTTTCTTTACGCAATCGGATCAGTTTCTGATAGTAGTGGAAAACAGAATCCGGATCTTCAAGCTGCTGTGCTGCATTGATCTTCTTGTAGTTCGGATTCACTTTGATCCACGGCTCGCCTCTGTGAATCCAGCCTGTTTACTGTCGTCCCACTGCATCGGAGTTCTCGCATTGTCACGGCTTCTCAGCATCAGACATTTCATCATGTGTTCCGGAGTCATAAGACCTGATTCCGTAAACTCTTCAAAGTAATTAATACTTTCAATATCACGGTAATCTTCCAGTTTGTCAAAGTAAATGTTTGTCATACCAAGCTCTTCACCCTGATATACATATGGCGTTCCCTGCATCATATGAATACAGGTCGCCAGCATTTTTGCGGAGGTTTCTCTGTATACCGGATTGTCATTTCCAAAACGGCTGACACTTCTCGGTTGATCATGATTACCTAAAAACAAACTGTTCCACGCCTTACCCTGAAGTTCTTCCTGCCATTTGATCATAATATTTTTGAACTCTTTGAAGTCATATTTTGCAGTTGTCCACTTTCCATAATCTCCGCATCCACTCTCCACATGCTCGAATTGGAATACCATGTTCAATTCATTTCGGTCATCACCCGCATATTTCTGTGCTTCTTCTATTGTGACTCCTGCGGTCTCACCGACTGTCATGATATCATATTTTGAAAGAACTTTTTGATTCATTCCTGAAGGAATTCGTGGATCCTTGGACCATGTACACAATATGGTCCAAAGTCTCCATAAAGACCGTTATTCATTTCTCCGTTCGGAAATCTCTGATCTTTGGAAATCATACTGATAACATCCATTCGGAAGCCATCGATTCCTTTTTCACACCAGAATTTCATCATGTCATAAACTTCCTGGCGTACTTTTCATTTTCCCAATTGAGATCCGGTTGTTTTTTTGAAAACAGATGCAGATAATACATCTGAGTTTGCGGATCATATTCCCAAGCAGAACCGCCAAATACTCCGCCCCAGTTATTAGGTTCTTTTCCGTTTACCGGGTCCTTCCAGATATAATAATCACGATATGGATTATCTTTTGATTTACGGCTTTCAATAAACCAGTTATGTTCATCTGAAGTATGGTTGACTACGCGATCCATCAGAATCCTGATGGATCTTTTGTGTGCTTCACACAACAATTCCTCGTAATCCTCCATCGTTCCATATTCTTCATAAATTCTGCGGTAATCAGAAATATCATAACCATTATCGTCCTGAGGTGATTCCAGCATCGGAGAAATCCACAACACATTACCCCAAGTTCTTTGAGGTAATCCAGTTTCTGTATGATTCCTCTGATATCTCCCACACCATCACCGTTACTGTCTTTAAAACTCTTTGGATATATCTGATATACTACACTTCTTTCCACCATTTTTCTCCATGCCAAATCTCCTCGTTTATAATTGTTTAGTATTATTTAACCGCTCCTGTAACAACACTATTCATGATACCCCATACATCTTAGCAAAATCAAGAGGTTTCTCGCGAAACTATAAAAGACAACAAAGTTTATTTCCTGTTTTTATACAGTCTGCACAAAAACAACCAGACCATTCCACCGGCTTACCTGTATACATGCAAAGTCGAAAAAAGGATCCTGTCATTCCCTGACAGAATCCCTCTTTACCAAATAGACTGGATTTTTTATATTTAATTCGTCCAGTGTCTCTCCCTGAATTAATTTCAGCAGACGTTTCAGCGCCACATGCGCCTTTTGCGGAACATCCTGATGAACCGTTGTCAGTTTCGGTCGAACCATATTTGCGTAGACACTGTCATCATATCCTGTAACAGAAATCTGATCCGGGACCATGATGCCTTCATCAAAAAGAAATTTATCGCTTCCATCGCATTATAATCTGAGGAAAACGCAAGTGCTTTTGCTTCTAAAAAACGTGGGAGAAGCTCTCTGTATTTTCTGAGACGCAATCTTTTTTCACCCGGAATAATTATATATCGGGAGCGGCTGCAGAATCCACCCGATTTTTCCATCGCCTGTTTGAATCCCATCCACCGATAGTAATCACTGTCTCTCTCCGTTTCCGCAACAAACAATGCTTTCTTATATCCACAGGAATACAGGTATTCTCCGATCTGATACCCTCCCGAATAATCATCTATACCGACATTCTGGAAGGTATAAGCACCTTCCGGATAAGCATCGATCAGAATCATTTTCTTATTTAATCTGCGTGAAAGACTGCGATACTGTTCTTCATTGTAGCCAAGGATAAGCAATCCCTCTACATTCCATTTTGAGGCAATATCCACTACATTCTGAATACTTTCACCGCCAATAAGCATAACATAATATCCATTTTCTTCCGTTTCCATCTGAATCGTTCCGATCAGTTCTCCCACAAATGGATCCTGAAGTGACTGCATACCATGGGCATAAGAAAATCCGAGTACTACACCTATAATTCTGGAACCATGGCCGGAAAGCATCACGGAACCCATATGCGGAACATAGTTCTGTTCTTTAAGAATAGTCGTGATTTTATCAATCGTTTTCTGGGAAACTCTTTTGGTATTGCCATTTATAACATTAGATACCGTAGTACGGCTGACACCTGCCATTTCTGCAATATCCTGAAGCCGAATCATAAAATCTTCCTCCTCTTTCTTTACAACATTATCTTATGATATCCACACCCCATCTTTTCCAGCATTTCCATCTCTCTCTTCTGGCAGCTGAATATGATCACCTGCCGCTTACTGTCTTTCAGCCAGCGAAGTGTCTGGATAAGTCTCCTGTCATCATAATAGCCAAATGCATCATCCAGGATCACCGGACATTCTTCCTCGTGGAGAATTTTTGTAGCCGCCATCCGGATTGCAAAATAGATCTGCTCCAGGTTCCCCGGCTCACCTGATCCATGGATATCTTTTTCCCATTACTCATAAGCTGCACATGCAGATTTTCGTCTACCCAGAGTCTGTTATATTTTCCATCTGTGATGGCATCCATGATTGCAGATACTTCTGTATTCATAAGATCGCTTGTCCGGCTCTGCATCTGTGCGGCAAGTCTGGTCAACTGTTCCATAGCAAGTTCAACACCCTGCTTGTTTTTTAATCGCTCTATCTCTTCACTGTTCATCTCATCGAACTCGCCGACTCGTTCCTGCAGATTTTCATACAACACTTCTTTTTCATGATAGGTTTCCTGTACTTTTGCAAGCTTTCCTTTCTGCCTCTCATAATCTGCCTTGAGAGAAATGCCCTGTTCTTTTATCTCCTGTAATCTGGCTTTCTTTTTCTTCTTTCCATCTTTCAGACAATTCCAGACATACAGCCCTTCAGCCAGTGCCACCACGATTGCCACAAGAAAATTCCACGGCTTATGAAAAAGCAGAAAAGTCACAAAAAATGCCCCCAGCATACTCACTGCCTCCAGTGGATGAATCCTCCACCCGGCAAAATATCCTGCTGCCTCTTCCCGTTTCTTCCGCTTTTTATCTTCATTTACCCAGCTTTCCCATTCTCTGCGTTTCTCTTCACAGCTTCTTTTCAGCTGTTCCGCTTCATTTTCTAACTGATGCAGATCCCGCCAGACATAGGATGCCTCCATCTCTGCCCGCTCTTTCTTTTCGCTGATCAGCTGCCTCTTTTCACGTTCTTCTTTTTCCAGCTCTTTCTTCCGCTCTTTTAAAGGGCAAGCGCCCCTTCGAGGTCAATCTCGCTGTTCCCGGTTGCATAATAATTTGCCGCATAATTCTTCAGCTCCGCCGCCAGTATTTCTCCGGTCTGTACCCGGAGCTGTCCTATCGAAACTGTATTTTCATAATCACTTTCTGTCATACCACCTAACAGAATTTCCAGATCCCCATGCTCAAGTGACAATTCTTCTCCATCATCTTCACAAATCAGAGAGCCGCCTTTCGCATACCGATCGAAATTCCGTTCCAGGCGAAATCTCCGGTCACCGCAGGTAAACCGCAGGATTCCTGCGTAAAAGTTTTGATTCTCCCAAGGCTCATAGGTACGGAATGTATCTGTTGCGGCGGCACGCCCGCGCTTTCTTTCCATTCCAAAAAGCATTCCCTTCAGAAAGGTATGCAGCGTTGTTTTTCCCGATTCGTTTTCTCCGTAAATAATATTGATCCCATCCGCAAGCAGGATCTGCTTATTCGTGAACTTACCGAAATTCTTCAGGATCAGTTCCGTTATCTTCATAATTTGCTCCCCTTTGCCTCCAGCATTGCCTGTACTCCCTCAGCCAATGCAATTGCCTCCACACTGTCATCCTTTGCTTCTGCAAAACTTTCTATGTACCAGCCCAGAAGATTTCCTGTATTTTGTTTTTTCAACTTTTCATAATCATATGCCGGCTTTGTTTCATCCAGATTTCGACAATATTTCCATAGGAATCCATCCGGTCGGTATCATAGATCATATCCGGATCCCGAAATCCCCGCAGAATGATTTTATAAATGTTCTGCACACCTCTTTCCCGTATGGCAAGGGTTATTTTTTCTTTCATTTCCCGTCCGGTCATCTCTCTTCCTGCTTCTACTTCCATATGCACATATTCTCTGGATGCAAAAGGAATAAATTCCGTCCGGGTTCTTCCATTTTTAATCTCCCCTTTGATATAACCATGCTTCCCGGTGTCATTTTTATCTGTAGGCTCCAGGGATCCTGCGTAATACATCCGGTCCTTTGCAAGCTCTGCCGGAAGATGAATGTGCCCAAGAGCAATATAATCATATCCCAGCTTCAGTAATTCGTTCTTTCGGAACGGGATATGCTTTTCATCGCCGCCATGGGCCAGAAGAATAGATGCGGATCCTCTTTTTTCCGGAAGGATTTTCTCATAAAGCGGTTCTGTGATCTCCCGTTCCTCATAGCTGAGTCCGTATATGCGGACTCCAAGCTCTTTAAATTCCATACAGCAGGTTTCTGAGACAAAAACATGTGCACCGGTCCCTGCCATTTATAATTCCGGTAATAGGACGTACTTTTCAGGTAATCATGGTTGCCCGCCATCAGCACGACCTGTGTATGTGTCAGTCTGGAAATAAATAATCCAGTTCCTTCAGCTCTCTTAAAAGCGGCTGTCTGTGAAACAGATCCCCTGCGATCAGAAGAAGATCTGTCTGTTCTTCTTCACAGATATTTAAAAGACGTTCAAAGCTATTCCACAGTTCTTCCGGTCGCTTTGCGGTGTAAGAACTTCCTGCGTCCGGCTCTGCCCCCAGATGAATGTCCGCTGTGTGTATGAATTTCATTACTTTCTACTCCTCCTTTAATGGGAAGTGTCACGATAAAAACGTGTCTTTCCCCCACTGCTCTCGGCAATGATCTGTCCCTTGTGCAGCTCTACAATCTCTTTTGCAATGGCAAGCCCCAGTCCTGCTCCTCCGGTACTGCTGGATCTCGACGCATCCGCGCGATAAAATTTATCAAAGATCCTCTTCAGGCTCTCTTCCGGTATCATATCTCCTTCATTTTCAAAACAGATTCTTACCTGGTTCTCCTCCTTGGCAGCCTGGATCAGAAGCACACTTTTCTCCCGGCAGTATGCTATGGCATTTCGCAGAATATTATCAAAAACCCTGGCAAGCTTATCCGGATCTCCCTCGATCAGGATCTCTTCCTCTGCTTCCACCTTGCAGGTCAGCATCTTCTCCTGAAGTACCCCATAGAGTTCGTCTGCAATCTGTTCCAGCATCATGGTCAGATCAATATCTACCTTATCCAGTTCAATATCCTGCAGATTCAGCTTTATACTTTCAAAAAACTCTTTCAAAAGATCCCCCAGTCGATTCGCCTTCTCCAGAGATATCTGCGTATATTTGGCGCGCTCCTCTGCCGGCATCTCCGGATGAGAATCCAGCATACTCAGATACGCCACCACAGAAGTAAGCGGTGTTTTTAAATCATGTGCCAGAAAAAGCAGGACATCATTTTTCCTCTGCTCAAGCTTTTCTGCCTCTTCCTCCTGACTCCTTAATGTCTCTTTAATCTCATTGAGACGATCCTCGATTGGTTTTAACTCCGTAATCAACCGGATTGGCTGGTCAGACGCTGAAATAATATTTTCAATCCCATCTTCTACCTGTTCCAGATAACGCGTCATTTTTGAAAGTGCCACATAAAAAAACAACGAAAATAAAAGTAAAAAACCGAGGATCATAAAGAACACTTTATTATTGCCGATCCACTGCCAATACAAAGATGTTGCGGTCTCTTCACTCACATGAAAAGCTTCCAATATTCGCAAAAAGCCATTGGCAAAGCTGTCATTATAAATACCATCGATAAAATACTCCAGAATAAATCTGCCAACCAGCACCGTCAGGGCCGTAATAAAAACCGTCTGAAGCAATATGCTCAGTTTTAATTTTCTGTAATTATTCTTCAATTTTGTATCCCACTCCCCAGACAGTCTTGATAAGATCTGATTTTCCAGTCGGTTTACTCAATTTCTCACGCAGATGCCGGATATGTACCATCACCGTATTGTTGCTGTTCTTCAGATACTCTTCATGCCAGACCTCTTCAAATAATCTTTGTGAGCTGATCACCTTTCCGCGATTCTCACAAAGAATCCACAGAATCTCAAATTCCGTCGGTGTCAGCGGAAGAGACTGCTCATTATAGATGCATTCATGGGATTCTTTATTTAACAAGAGTCCTGCAAAATCAATGATATTCTCAGAATCACTTTTCTTACCATCGTTGTACTGCGTGTATCTGCGCATCTGTGCTTTCACTCTCGCTACCAGCTCCAGCGGGTTGAATGGTTTCGGAATATAGTCGTCAGCCCCCATCGTAAGCCCGGTGATTTTGTCCCGGTACTCCGTCTTCGCGGTCAACATAATCACCGGAAATGTGTATTTCTCACGGATCTTTCTCAGAATCGTGAAACCGTCAATATCCGGCAGCATCACATCCAGGATCGCCAGATCCACATTTGTCTTCTCAATACATTCCAATGCTTCCTGCCCTGTGTAAAATTTCAAAACATGGTATTCATTTTGCAGATATAATTCTACGACATCCGCAATTTCTTTTTCATCATCTACAACTAAAATATTCATATTTCACTTTTCCTTTCCGTATATAGAAAGATTTGCGTATAAAACAGCAGACCGGAAAACACACCCTTTTGATGCAGTTCCCGGTCCCCTTTTTCTTCATTCTTCTTTTTTACAGTTCGCAGTTATTCACAGTTCTTGGGAACGGAATTACGTCACGAATGTTGGACATTCCTGTAAGATACATGATGCATCTCTCAAATCCAAGTCCGAATCCTGCATGTCTTGTAGATCCGTACTTTCTCAGATCCAGATAGAATCCGTAATCTTCTTCCTTAAGTCCAAGCTCTTTCATTCTTGCAACAAGCTTATCGTAGTCGTCCTCTCTCTGGCTTCCTCCGATGATCTCACCGATTCCAGGAACCAGACAGTCAACTGCTGCTACGGTCTTGTTATCATCATTCATCTTCATGTAAAAAGCTTTGATCTCCTTCGGATAATCGGTAACGAATACCGGACGTTTGTAGATCTCTTCTGTCAGATAACGTTCATGCTCTGTCTGCAGATCTGCTCCCCATGATACTTTGTATTCAAATTTGTCATTGTGCTTTTCAAGGATTTCGATTGCTTCTGTGTAAGTAACTCTTGCGAAATCAGAATTTACAACGTTGTTCAGACGGTCGATCAGTCCTTTGTCTACGAAAGAATTGAAGAAATTCATCTCTTCCGGAGCGTTTTCCATCACGTAGCGGGATAACATATTTCAGCATGTTTTCTGCAAGGATCATGTCATCTTCCAGATCTGCAAATGCGATTTCCGGCTCGATCATCCAGAACTCGGCGGCATGACGTGTGGTGTTGGAATTCTCCGCACGGAATGTCGGTCCGAATGTGTAAATGTTGCGGAATGCCTGTGCATAAGTTTCACCGTTCAGCTGTCCGCTTACGGTAAGGTTTGTCTCTTTTCCAAAGAAATCTTTGGAATAATCAACAGTTCCGTCTGCATTTTTCGGCACATTGTTCATATCCAGTGTTGTTACCTGGAACATTTCTCCTGCACCCTCGCAGTCACTTCCTGTGATCAGCGGTGTGTGTACATATACAAATCCTCTCTCCTGAAAAAATTTGTGGATCGCATATGCGGTCAGGGAACGAACTCTGAATACTGCCTGGAAAGTATTAGTTCTCGGGCGGAGATGTGCGATACTTCTTAAATACTCAAAGCTGTGGCGCTTTTTCTGAAGCGGGTAATCCGGTGCAGACGCACCTTCTACTGTAACCTCTGTTGCCTGGATCTCAAATGGCTGCTTTGCCTGTGGTGTTGCAACGAGTGTTCCTTTTACAATGATTGCCGCACCAACATTCAGCTTGGAAATCTCGCCAAAGTTCTCCATATTATCATGATATACTACCTGAAGGTTTTCAAAGAAAGATCCATCATTTACAACGATAAATCCAAATGTCTTAGAATCACGGATACTGCGCACCCATCCCCCGATGGTCACTTCTTTATCCAGATATTCCTCTCTGTTTCTGTATAATTCTCTTACTGTTACCAAATCCATCTGTTCTGTTCCTCCGTATTACTCTCTTATATATTTCACATAACCCCAATGAGCCTTGTAAACATTGCCGACAGCTTCTGCTGCCATTTTCTACTTTTGCAATATGTCCAGTATACCATTAAACTACCGCAGTTGCAACGATGTAAAAAGAATCTGATTACATTTGAAAGTACTTTCGCAATGATTTTTTCATTGTACTCTAATCAATATTCCTTAATCGATAGTTCATTTTTCCTTAAGAAATTTTCTTTTTCTTTATGATATAGACATATTTTGAACACAATTTATCTGTATACTAAGAGTCAGATAGTTGATAAACAACTATCTCCCCCCTCATAAAGTAAGCGCAATCGGGTTACCCCGATTGCCGCACTTACTCTCATTCCTTTAGAAATTAAATAAAAGCACAAGAAAACCCGCTGGTCGAAAGATCAGCGGGTTTTCTCGTTACTGTTTATGAAACACAAAATATCAGGGAGCTGCAAAACAGCTCCCTAAATCACATACAATTATTCTTCTACATCCTGCACATCATAATACTTGATCAGCGCCTGTGTCCCAAGATCTCCAAGCCCTTCCTGTGCCAACTCTTCATAATTTGACAGTACCAGACTCAGCACCTCAAGACTCAGTCCGCTCATATTCGCCTCAGTCAGCGCAAGCTTCATATCCTTGATGAAATGCTTCATAAAGAATCCAGGTGCATAATCTCCGGCAATGATCTTTGGTCCGAAAGCATCCAACTGTTTGCTTCCTGCTGCCCCGGTAGAGACCGAATCAAAAAGGACATTCAGATCCAGTCCTTTGGCCTGCGCATAGGAAAAGGCCTCACATACACCACTTAAGGCACCGGCGATCATAATCTGATTAGCAAGCTTTGCATGCTGTCCACATCCGGCTTTTCCCTGATAATTGATGTTTGTTCCCATTGCTTTGAAAAGCTCCATACAAGCTTCATAATCTTCTTTCTCGCCGCCGACAAGGATGGATAATGTAGCGTTTTTTGCTCCGGTATCCCCACCTGTTACAGGCGCATCCAGCACATGGAATCCTTTTTCTGTGCCCTCTTTTGAAATCTTTTCTGCAAGCATCGGGCTTGTAGTTGTCATATCGATCAGATAGGTTCCCGGATCTGCATTTTCCAGAATACCGCCTTCATCGAAGTAAACCTCTTCCACATCTCTCGGAAAACCAACGATGGTGATCACTGCATCACATCCAGGTACACATTCTTTGATAGATTCATGGAAAATTGCACCCTCGCTGATCACATCATCGACTTTCGCTTTTGTTCTTGCGTAAATATGCAGTTCATATCCTGTTTTCATAAGGTTGCGCACCATGGATTTTCCCATGATGCCAACACCGATAAATCCAATTTTTTTCATAGTGAACTCCTCTACTTTGGACTTACAATCTTTCCTGCCACCGCGCAGCTTGCCGCTGTTTTCGGAGATGCCAGATAAATCTCGACCTTAGAAGTTCCCATACGTCCAAGGAAGTTACGGTTGTTGGTTGCAACCACACGTTCTCCGTCTGACAGAATTCCTCCGGTACGTCCACAGCAAAGTCCGCAACCCGGATGGGTAATGATCGCACCTGCCTCAGATAAAGTCGTAAGGATTCCCATATCTGCTGCCTGTTTGTAGATCTTACGGCTCGCCGGAGTCACGATCAGTTTTACAAAATCCGCAACTTTTTGCCCTTTAACACTTCTGCTGCTGCCTGAAGATCCTCCAGACGTCCGTTTGTGCAAGAGCCGATAAATACCTGATCGATCTCGGTTCCTTCTACCTCGGATACATTTCTGATTTTGTCAACCTGTGACGGAAGGGCCATAACCGGTACAAAGTCCTCTGCTTTATAAGTGATCGTTCTCATATAAGTTGCATCCGGATCACCAACCAGACTCTTCTGATAATCATTTAATTCAATATTGCAATACTCGGCAGTTTTCTCATCCGGTGTGAAAGTGCGCATTTTGCTCCTGCTTCGATTGCCATGTTTGCCATTGTCATACGGCTTGCAACTGTCATATTTTCAATGGTGCTTCCGGCAAATTCAAGTGCTCTGTAAGTAGCACCGTCTGCTCTTAAATCACCGATCAGTCGTAAGATGATATCCTTTGACATAACATTTTCCGGAAGTTCACCATCGATCACAACTTTGATCGTCTCCGGTACCTTGATCCACATCGTTCCGGTTCCAAGGATACTTGCCATCTCGGTATAACCGATACCAGATGAAAATGCTCCAACACAACCATAAGTTGTGGTATGCTGTCGGTTCCGAATGCGATATCACCCGGTTTAACATAGCCAGCCTCTGTCATCAGCTGATGGCAGATTCCGTCACTTCTGTGTACATGTGTAAGTCCGTATTTATCTGCAAATGCATCTCCGGTACGAAAATGTCTGGTATCATCCTGCTGACTTGCCGGAACCAGATGATCATAGATCAGAACAACCTTGTCCGGATCATGCAGTTTCGTAAATCCCATTTCTTCAAATTTTTCAGCCACAAAGGGGATGAAAATATCATGGATCATCACGCGGTCAACGTTAACCGTCACAATGTCTCCCGGCTTTACGGCTTTTCCTGTATTGTGTCTGATAATTTTTTCAATAATCGTCTCGCCCATTTTCTTCTCCTTTCCGGTTAATCCAGTCCATTCAGCTTGCGCATGGCTTTTACCAGACCGCCAGCCTGAATAATGCTCATCAGATTCTCCGGCAGAGAAGCAATCGGATATTCCTTGCCATTATAATCCACATGCTCATTCATACTACCGTGATCTCGTCGCCCTCTTTCATATCATCATAAAGATCCGGCTGTTCAATCAGAAGAAGTCCGTTGTTGATCGAATTACGGAAAAAGATCCTTGCAAATGATTTGGCGATCACACACTGCACACCCATTGCCTTGATGATCTCCGGTGCCTGTTCTCTTGACGAACCGCAACCAAAGTTCTTTCCTGCTACAATGATATCCCCCTTCTGGATCTGTCCGGCAAGTTCCGGACGAAGAGGAGAAAAGCCATACTGCTTCATATCATCGATTGTCTTGAGTGCAAGGTATTCAGTTGGAATGATGATATCGGTATCAATGTCATCTCCAAGAACCCATACACGTCCTGTAAATTTATCCATCTTATGTCACCTCGTCAAACGTAATTTCGTCTCTTACACATCACTTGCCAGTGCAATTTCTCCGGCAATGGCAGATGCTGTAACGGTTGCAGCCGATCCAAGATATACTTTGGAACTCGGATGTCCTGCACGTCCCTTAAAATTGCGGGTTCCTGTACTGATCAGGACTTCATTTCACCGATTACGCCTGGCAGCTTCCCCAGCATACACTACAGTTCGGTTCATCACGATCGCACCTGCATCCATGAAGATGTCGATCAGTCCTTCTTCCAGAGCCTGTCTGTAAATAGTCTGACTTGCCGGAACAACAAGGAATCTTACTTTTTCAGATACTTTCTTTCCTTTGATAACCTGTGCGCCTACACGGAGATCTTCGATACGTCCGTTGTTGCAGGATCCAAGGAATGCCTCATCAATCTTGATACCGCGCACGTCTTTTGCCGGCGCAAGATTGTCTACAAAATCCGGTTTTGCAACAACCGGCTCTACCTTGGATAAGTCAAATGTATATTCTCTTACATAATGCGCATCCGGATCGCTATGATATACAGCCTTTGGCTCGCGTCCATGCTCTTTTAAATATTCCATTGCCACATCATCAACTTCAAAAATACCGGTCTTAGCTCCGGCTTCTACTGCCATATTGCAAAGTGCGATACGGTCACTGATTGTCAGAGTCTTCGCGCCCTCTCCGGTAAATTCCATCACCTGATAGTTACATCCGTTGGCTCCGACTTCACCGATGATGGTGAGGATCAGATCTCTCGCATATACACCTTCCGGCAGCTTTCCAACCAGGTTAAATTTCACAGTCTCCGGTACCATTACCCAGGAAGTTCCTGTTACCATACCGTAAAGGAAGTCTGTACATCCAACACCGGTTCCGAATGCACCAAGTGCACCGTAAGAACAGGTATGGCTGTCTGCACCAAAGATCAGTTCTCCCGGACGAACATAATTTTCCATCATAATCTGGTGGCATACACCTTTCCCTTCCCAGAAATCAATGTGGTTTGCCTTTGCAAAATCACGCATCTTCTTCTGGGATGCGGCTGTCTTTGGACAGTCAGACGGTACGTTATGATCTACGATAAATACCAGCTTTCCTGTATCTGCAATATGTGGATTTTTAATTTATTATTATACATATCAACGGTAAGATGTGTAGTTCCGTCATTACTCATCAGACGATCCAGTTCTACTGTATGGATGTCACCCGGCTTTACGCTTTCCACACCGGCTGCCGCTGCAATGATCTTTTCAGCAATTGTCATTCCCATCGTCTATTCCTCCTCACGGTTCAGAGACGCAATAAGTCCGCCCTGATTCAAAATATTCTGCATATATTCCGGCAGTTTTGTGCAGGAATAAACCTTTCCATTTGCCTCAGCGGTTCCTTCCAACATATGAAGCTCCATCTGATCTCCGGTCTTTACTTCATCCGGAAGTCTTTACAGACAATAGCAGGAAGTCCGATATTGATAGCATTTCTATAAAAAATTCTTGCAAATGATTTTGCGATAACAGCTTTTACACCTAACGCTTTTAACACACCCGGAGCCTGCTCTCTGGAAGATCCACATCCAAAGTTCTCTCCTCCGACCACGAAATCTCCCGGTTTTACCTTCTGTGCAAAATCCGGATCCAGAGATTCAAATGCGTGCTCTTCATCTCCTCAAGATTCGGCAGCAACAGATACTGGGATGCGATGATCTGGTCTGTATCCAGATCGTTATGAAATTTAAAAATAGTCCCTTTTTCCATAAAGCATATTCCTTTCTGTATACACATGATTCCTTTATTTTAAGGCTTTTCCGGCATTTCCGCAAGGGAATATTTTAACAGGCTAACGTTGTACTTTATTCAATTCCTATTTTTCATAGGTCCCCTTGCAAATGATTTTTTCTTTTTGCATAAAGATTTTTCCACCTGCAATATAACTGTCAAGCTTCAGGTCATTGTCCCACAAAAGCAGATCTGCATCGGCTCCTTTTTGTATTGTCCCTTTCTTACCCTGCAATCCCAGTGCCTCCGCTACATGTGATGTCTATATGGAAGTGCATCTTCCAGCTTCATATCAAGCTCATGTACCATATACAGAAGTTCTTCCCGCAGCGCATCTACTGAGGAAACACCAATTTCCAACAGGCTTCCGTCTTCTCTGTATTTTGACCAGCTTCCGTGTCCGTCGGAGCTGATGGTAATATGCTCTGTCGGGATTCCCTTTTCTTTTGCTTCTAAAATGCATCCGCCCGGACAAAAGTCCTCACTGATGCCACAGGTGAGATCGATGTATCCACCCTTTTCAAGCAACTGATAGCCCTCTTCCAGAAGACCTTTTCTGCGGTTCACATGAGTCGGACGGAAAATCTTGATCGGAATCATACTCTTTTCCAAAGCTTCAAACACCGGCGACAATCCAGCATCTGCATCTCCCATATGCAGCACCACGATTCCAGGTTTTCCGCTTAACATACCTGCCGTTCTGGTCTTGCTTGCAAGTTGGATCAATTCACTTTCCGTCACATTCGGTGCCCGATGATCTGAAATGGCAAGTTTCACGCCAAGTACTTTTTCAACAAACATAATATCCCGATCTACCTCTCCGGTAATAGTCGGACTTGGATATCCATATGCACCGGTAAGCATATACGCACTTACCCCTTCTTCGCATAAAGCCTGTACTTTTGCGTAAAGATTTTCAACACTCCTTGTAAGTCCGTCCGTTCCAAGAAGTCCTACAACCGTTGTAATTCCGCCTTTTACCAGTTCTGACAGCTGAAGTTCCGGTGTACGGGTATGAAAGCTTCCTTCCCCACCGCCTCCGGTAACATGAACATGCTGATCAATAAACCCCGGTGTAAGAATTCTTTCCTCTGCATCAATAACTTCACATGCGATTGGAAAATCCTCGATCTTATCTTCCATACATTCAATTTTTCCCCCACATACTAAAAGATCCTTTTTCCCAACATACTCCGGTGCATAAACTTTTGCATTTTTAATAAGTAACATTACTTTCCTCCTCTTTATGACATTCTTTTATTTTCATACATTAATTTGTCTGCCTGATGAATTACCTCCGCAATCGGATGTCCCCATGTGTATCTACTATCTCCCTTCCCTCTTAATTTTATCTTTCTATATTATCCTGCTTCTTCAGCAATTCCAAAAGCTCTTTTTCAGGAAGCGGCTTGGAAAAATAATAGCCCTGAATCATCTCGACTCCCCAGCTGCTGATCTGTTCCATTTCTTCCTGTGTTTCCACTCCTTCGGAAACGATATGATAATTCATTTTATGAATGTTTCTACAACGCTTTCATAGAAAATTGCCCGTTTCTCATCCCTACAGATATCAAAAAGCAGAGATCTGTCAACCTTGATTACAGAAAACGGAAGCCTCATTACCGTATTCAGATTTGCATATCCGGAACCAAAATCATCCAGACAAAAACCGATGCCAGCGGCCGTAAATTCCTCCGCAACTCTTCTCAGACCTGCATTGTATTCAGTCGCAACCGTTTCCGTGATCTCAAACTGTATCCAGTCATGTGGAATCTTATAAGCATCCATAATCCGGATAAAATGTCTGCTACAGTCATTTCTCATCAGATCCAGAGAAGACAGGTTCACTTTTACATTCAGAAGATGTCTCATCAGGTATCGGTTTTCTCCTAAAAATCTGCAGACACGACTAAACTGTAGATCTGTGATCTGTTCGATCATATGATTTTTTTCTGCAATCTGAATAAATACATCTGGAGCGATCCAGCCAAGCTCCGGATGCTGAAGGCGACTTAGCGCTTCCAATGTGATAAAGCATTTTTCTGTGTAGAGTAAACCGGCTGATAGTATATCTCGAACAGATCCTCTGTAATCGCCTTATGCAAATACTGTTCTACCCGTTTATTATAAAGGAAACCATTCATCGTCTGATAATCATCCTGTATCACCTCTGTCAGACCATTTTTCGCAGATAAGGCTTCCAGATATTCAGCATATTCTAGAATAAGCCCACTGTCTCCGAGTTTCTGCGCATTCATGATCCCGCTTATGATCACAGGCATCGTAATAATTTTATTGTTGACATTCAGCTTACTGTTTCCATCAAACATTCTCTTCAGCTGCGTAAGATAATATTCATATTCTTCAAGTGAACCGGTAAGTATCATAAAACTCTTTCCCGTTGTACGAAATGCTTTTTTCCCGCACATCTCACCAAGTTTTCTTGCTGTCAGCTTTAAGATTGAATTACCTCCCTGTACCCCTGCGATTTTATTAATGTGCTTCAATTGATAAAGATACACCGTAATAATGTGAAATGATTTTCCCGCACTGATCAGCTCATTGCTTTTTCTGACCAGATACAGATGATTGTATAATCCGGTAAGTGTATCGATATTTGCATGAGGATTGTTGATCGTAATAAATAGTGCCAGAATTCCCAGACTCATACCAAACCCTGTTGTAAGAAGCGGATGATATAAAAGCTGGATCACCACTCCCGCACCGGATATCAACAGGATTTCCAGCAGGACCTTCACTTTTCGATAGCCCAGTTTTTTCCGCCATATGACAATAAGGATCAAGCTGCTGCCATATGACAAAGTGCACTGTAATACATCAGCATATACCATGGACCTTTCATATAGCCTGCCGGTATATCAAAATAAAACAGCTTTTCCGTGAACGGGTTAGTCAGAATCATCCCCATCAGAATGAATGTCGGCACACCTGATAAAACATCTTTTTGCCGAA
>ENA-OQCS01000857-OQCS01000857.1-human-gut-metagenome-genome-assembly--contig:-NODE-857-length-16666-cov-4.346998_pt1 | contig 16666 bp, 15 predicted proteins | sample MGYA00242757_ERZ504575 | MGnify/ENA primary metagenome ERZ504575 (study PRJEB26092, sample SAMD00036297) | human gut metagenome | host: Homo sapiens | study: EMG produced TPA metagenomics assembly of...
ATTCTCTGCCGTTTTTCTTATCTGTCATATCGTTTGATATCCTCTGATACTTGCAACCGTTCAGCAACTTCACAGTTACAATACTCCTTATTATTGTTATCATTTTCTCTTGTTATTATGATGATAAATATAGTTACTGTTCACTCCGTTCCCAGCAACACGCTTCGCGATGCACAGAATTATGCTAATCGCATAAATTCGCGCGGTATGTCTCGGGTTCTGTGACCTTCGCTCACAAAAAACACCTCGCGGGATATTACCAGTGAACAGTAACAAAATATATCAATTTCGTAGATTGGTTTTTAATTATAACATATTACCCTCTTACAGAAAAGACGTAAATCTGGCAAAAATCCCTCAGCCGGTATCTGTGTGATCCTATATCCTCCTGGCAAAGGAAATATCTACATTAGCCTGGAGCCAGATATATTCTCTTTCACAAATACCCCTGAGGGATTGTAACTTTATATTTTAAGCAGTTGCCTTATTCTCAAACTGACTGTTATACAGGTCTGCATAGAAGCCTTTCTTAGACAGAAGCTCTTCATGATTTCCCTGCTCGATAATGTCACCGTCTTTCATAACCAAGATCAGGTCTGCATCCTTGATGGTAGAAAGTCTGTGTGCGATCACAAAGCTGGTTCTGCCCTTCATCAGATTGTCCATGGCTTTCTGGATACGCACTTCGGTTCTGGTATCTACAGAGGAGGTTGCCTCATCCAGGATCAGGATCTTATTATTAGCAAGAATTGCCCTGGCAATAGTGAGAAGCTGTTTCTGTCCCTGGGAAATATTACTGGTTTCTTCATCCAGAACCATGTCATAGCCGCCCGGCTGCTGCATGATAAAGTTGTGCACATGGGCTGCCTTTGCTGCTGCGATCACCTCTTCATCTGTAGCATCCAGACGTCCGTAACGGATATTTTCCATAATGGTTCCTGAGAACAGCCAGGTATCCTGAAGCACCATACCAAACATCTCTCTCAGACTGCTTCTGTTAAAGTCTTTGATGTCATAACCGTCTACCTTAATACTTCCGCCATTGAGATCATAGAATCTCATAAGCAGTTTCACCATAGTTGTCTTTCCTGCACCTGTGGGACCTACAATGGCAATCTTCTGGCCATCCTTCACATCTGCAGAGAAATCATTAATAATGATCTTATCCGGATTGTAACCGAATTTTACATGTTCAAACTGTACATCTCCTGTAAGTGTATTAACATCTACAGGGTTCTTCTCATTCTGACTCTCTTCCGGCTCCTCCAGGAATTCAAATACTCGTTCGGAAGCTGCTGCTGAGGACTGTAACAGGTTTGTAACCTGTGCGATCTGCTGGATTGGCTGTGTAAAGTTACGGATGTACTGGAAGAAGGACTGGATATCACCGACTTCAATACTTTTTTTGATTACAAACACGCCGCCTAAGAGAGCTACCATTACATATCCAAGGTTACCTACAAACTGCATGATCGGCATCATCATTCCTGAGAAAAACTGAGATTTCCATGCAGATTCATAAAGCTTCTGATTATCTTTCTCAAATTCTTCTACTACATCATTCTCTTTGTTGAAAACCCGGACCACATTATGACCACCGAAGTTTTCTTCGATCTGACCGTTTACTTTACCCAGATAGCTCTGCTGATCCTGAAAGTATTTCTGGGAATGCTTCATGACAGTCTGGATGATGAACATGGAAACTGGCAGGATCAGAAGTGCTGCCAGAGTCATCCACACATTGATGGAAAGCATCATAATAAATACACCGATCAGGGTTGTCACTGATGTGATCAGCTGTGTCAGACTCTGGTTCAGACTCATCTGCAGAGTATCCACATCATTGGTGATACGGGAGAGGATCTCACCGTTTGTTCTGCTCTCATAATAGTTCAGAGGCAGTCTGTTGATTTTCTTTGAAATATCTTTTCTCAGATTATAGGTAACATCATTGGAGATCCCTGACATTACGAATCCCTGTACAAAGGAAAAGCATGCACTTAACACATATAATCCAAGTGTCCATAACAGGATCATCCCGATCTTTCCGAAGTCAATTTCACCGGTTCCGTTTACCTTGGCAACCAGGCCGTTAAACAGCTCTGTGGTCGCCTTACCTAAAATCTTAGGCCCTACAATACTAAACACAGTTCCCGCTACTGCAAAGATAAACATCAGTATAAAGCGGAATTTATATCGTCCCATATAACGGAAAAGCTTAGCCATGGAGCCCTTGAAGTCTTTCGCCTTTTCGCCGGACATCATACGTCCATGTCCTCCCATAGGACCTCTTCTTCTCTGTTCGCTCATGCCAGTTCCTCCTCTGATAACTGAGATCTTGCAATCTGCTGATATACCTCACAATTTGCCATCAGTTCCTTATGAGTTCCAATGCCCGCCATATGTCCGTCGTCCAGTACAATGATCTGGTCTGCACCAAGGATGGTACTGATCCTCTGGGCAACGATTACGGTAGTTGCGTCCTTGGTGTACTCCTTCAATGCCTTTCTTAACTGACTGTCAGTCTTAAAGTCAAGGGCAGAGAAGCTGTCATCAAAGATAAATATCTCCGGATCCTTTGCAATGGCTCTGGCAATGGACAGACGCTGTTTCTGTCCGCCCGAAACATTGGTACCTCCCTGTGATACAGGAGATTCATATTTCTCCGGTTTCGTATCAATAAATTCTGTAGCCTGTGCAACCTCTGCTGCTTCCTTTACCTGTGCATCAGTGATCTCCGGCTTACCATAGCGGATATTGGAATCAATGGTACCTGAGAAAAGTACACCCTTCTGCGGCACATATCCCAGTTTGTCACGAAGTTCTTTCTGAGTCATGTCGCGGACATCCACACCATCCACTTTAACAGAACCTTTGTCACATCATAGTATCTTGGGATCAGGTTGATCAGGGTACTCTTACCGCTTCCAGTACTTCCGATCACTGCGATCGTCTGACCTTTCTTTGCTTTAAAGGAAATGTCTGTCAGTACATTCTCACCTGCTTCCGGGTAAGCGAAGGATACATGGTCAAATTCGATCTCACCTTTCACATTTTCTGACGGATGTACCGGAGTTTCCGGATCCTGAATGGAAACCTCTGTTTTCAGAACCTCATCAATACGAAGCGCTGCAACATTTGCTCTCGGGAGCATAATAGACATTGCAGTGATCATCAGGAAGGACATAATGATCTGCATTGCATACTGGATAAATGCCATAACATTACCAACCTGCATGGTTCCGTTGTCTACTGCATGGGCACCACTGTAAATAATAAGTACAGATACACCATTCATGATCAACATCATAATGGGCATCATAAAAGTCATACATCTGTTGACAAACAGGTTTGTTTTTGTCAGATCCAGGTTCGCTTTCTCAAAACGATCTTCCTCATGCTTCTCACGGCTGAATGCACGGATAACAGGAATACCTGTCAGAATCTCACGGGATACCAGATTCAGTCTGTCAATCAGAGTCTGTAAGATAGTGAATTTTGGCATTGCCACCTGGAACAGCACAAAGATCACAATCAGGATCAGACCAACTGCCACACCAAGGATCCATGTCATGGAAGAATCTGTGTTTAATACCTTGAGCACTCCACCAATACCAAGGATCGGCGCGTACAGAACAATGCGGAACATCATTGCCATAACCTGCTGTACCTGCTGCACATCATTGGTGCTTCGTGTGATCAGGGATGCTGTGGAGAATTTATGATATTCTCTGCTGGAAAAGCTCATAACCTTGCGGTAAATGCTGTTTCTCAGGTCATGACCAAGTCTGCCTGCCACTCTGGCCGAAATAAATGTAACGCTGATTGCTGCCAGCATGATCACCAGTGCCATGGCAAGCATTCTGATACCTGACATCAGGATGTAATGCATCTGAATGGCATCCACATCTTTTCCCAGTGCTTCATATTCTGAAGCAACAAAGGAAACACCAGCCTGTGTCACAATAGACTCCGGCATATCTTTCAGCTTCTCATCCATCTGACTCATAATCTGCTGTACTGCTTCTTCCGGCATCTGTGCCAGTGCTGTCAACGGGTCTGTTCCCTCCGGAAGGCCCATCTGTGCAGCCATTGCCTGCCCCTGCTCACTGTCTTCGGAAAAGGCAGCTACCATCATCATTGCCTTTGAGAAATCCTCATTTAAATTCTCTCTGGTTTCTTTGGAAATATCATCGTTTAATAACCAGGTATCATCTTCCTGTGTATAATTCTGTGAAACTTCCTTTTTCTGATCCTCATCCATAAAATCTGAAGATTCTGCAGGGTTGAATCCCGAAGCTTATCCGGCACACTGTCTTCAATACCTTTCTGCTGGATACCTACATTAATGATCTTGGAGGTATAATCCGGCAGGGAAAGATCACAGTACGCCTGCAGAAACAGAAGTGCTATGATCAGGACAATGTATCCCGCTGATTTCTTCAGATATTTCATCAGTTTAATCATTGCTTGATTCCCTCTTTTCCTATTTTTAATATGTATGTCTGTTTAAACTCACGTGTCAGTTCTTTCACAGACAATATTATTTTTTATCTGAACATGCTGATACAGTTTTCTCAATCTGCTCCATCATGTATTTTTCAGTTTCTACCTGTTGACAGGTATCTCCGAAATATTATCCAGAATCTGCCCAAAAAACCTTCGTAAAAGACATAGCTCTGCTTCGCTGAAATTGCTGAACATCACTTTTTCCACAGCTTTGCTTTCCTGCTGGAGCTCCTCCACGATTTTTCTTCCGTTTTCTGTCAGATATACACGCATGATGCGTTGGTCTTTATCATCACGTTTCCTGCAGACAATGTCGGCTTTCTCCAGACGCTGGATACTTACATTTACAGTGGGCGGTGTTACACCCATACACTCTGCGATCTCCTTCTGGCTGCAGCCGTTATTTCTGTATACGATCATAATGATCGGCATCTGTCCCTGCTGGATACCGATTTCCCGTATACGCTGCATACATCTCATACCATATTGGCGGTTGATCTCCATAAAAAGCGCAGGCATGCTCTTCTCTTCTCGTTTCTCTTTCTCATTCTTCTCCTCTTCCGGGCACCACATAACTTCACTCCCTTCCGGCCTCTGTCCTCTTTCAGGTCTGATATTGTTTTTTGATTAGCCTGACTAATCATATATAATATACTTTTAGACAAAAAATGCAAGTGTTTTTTGTGCAGTTTATAATTATTTTAGATTTAACTTTGATATTTCTAATTTGTAAACTTCAATTTTATTTTGTCCGGCTAATATTTTATATTTCTTTCTATCTCTGCATGACTTCTTTATAAAATTCTATAAACACATTAATTGCCGGAGACCGCCATTTATTTTTGTGGAGCAGCAATTGTGTCCATACAGTTACCGGGCAGCCGGCAACATCCAGTCTTTTAATCTGTCCGTCTTTCACATATTTCTCCGAAATAAAATCCGGAAGAAAGGAAAGCAGGCTGCTGTTTTTTACCAGTTCACATATCTGAAGCGGATTTCCGATTTCAAGAACCGGACGGATTTCCAGTGATTGGGACGCAAGGATTTCATTCAGTATTTTTCTGTAGCTCATGGCTTGTTCTGTTAACACAAACTCATTCTGAGAAATTTCACTTAATTTCCATGAACAGCCTGCAACAGGATTATCAGCCGCTGCAATAAAATGTACCTGTTCTTCCTGTTCCGCACAAATAATAAAATCCGAATCATAAATATGCCTGTCCAGAGTAAAAACCAGATCTGTTTCGTTCTTCCGCAATTTATCAAACATCTGCTCTGTACCGTTTTCTGTTATCTCCACTTTTATTTCCGGATACTGATGATGAAAACGCAGAAAATCATTTTTAAAATATCTGCTGCAGACAGAACTGGACATAGACAACCGTATCTCGCCTTCAATGCTTTCAGCCGAATTCAGCGAATCAAGCATTTTTGCCTGTGCCTTCAGAATGTTTCGAGCCTGCTGCAAAACTAAAACTCCCTTTTCCGTAAGATTGATTTTATGATAATAACGGTCAAACAGCCTGACATCAAGTTCCTTTTCCAGTTGTTTAATCTGTGAAGAAACTGTAGACTGCGTATATCCCAGTTCCTTTGCAGCAGCCGAAAATCCGGAATATTCACATACTGCAATAAAAGTTTTTAACACATTTGTATCCATTTCTCGTTCCTTTCCCATATTTTTTTCAATATTTTCCCATCAAAACGTAGAAGCGTTATTTTTCTTATACAAACGATATTTTCAATAATATACAACAAAACAATCAATTTTACAAATATTGTTTTTATCTTATAATATCCCTTATATGAACTTCTGAAGGGAGCGTTATCTTATGAAACGTGAACAGCTTGGAAGCCGGCTTGGCTTCATTATGCTTTCCGCCGGCTGCGCCATTGGCTGCGGAAATGTGTGGAAATTCCCGTGGATGTGCGGGCAAAATGGCGGCGGCAGCTTTATGCTAATCTATCTTCTGTGTCTGGTCATCCTGGGAATCCCGGCTCTTGTGTTGGAATTTTCCATCGGAAGAGCGGCTCAGACAAGTCCCCTTTTCATGTACCGTAAGCTGGAAAAGCCAGGACAGAAATGGGGGATTTTCGGTTGGTTCTGTCTGCTTGGCAACATTGCCCTGATGGCATTTTACACTGTTGTCTGCGGCTGGATCATTTATTATTTTGTACAGTTTCTCAGAGGTAAAAATGGTTCACTGGGATTTTCATCCATGATCTCCTCTCCCTCTGTGAATGTATTCTTCTTACTGGTCACTGTAGTCATTGCATTTTTCATCCTTTCCTTCAATCTTCAGGGAGGACTGGAGCGTGTGACAAAATATATGATGTCTGCACTGCTGGTGCTAATGCTTGCTCTCGCTGTACACAGTCTTTTTCTGAAAGGCTCTGGTGAGGGAATGACCTTTTATCTGAAACCGGATTTCTCAAAGATTGATGGTTCGGTGATCGTAGGGGCAATGAACCAGGCATTCTTTACTTTATCTACAGGTATGGGTGGCATGGCTATCTTTGGCAGCTATATTGGCAAAGAGCATTCTCTAATGGGGGAAGCTATTCATGTGATCACACTGGACACACTGGTTGCTTTTCTGGCAGGAGTTATTATTTTCCCTGCATGCTTTACCTTTAATCTGGAAGTAAATGCAGGTCCGAGCCTTCTGTTTGATACAATGGCAGCAGTTTTTAACAACATGTCCGGAGGTCGCATCTGGGGTTCCTTATTCTTCCTGTTCATGGTATTTGCAGCTATGTCAACAGTTCTGGGAGTGTGCGAAAACATCCTGGCAATGATACGTGAGCTTACCGGCTGGTCTCGTCCAAAAGGCAGCGTGGTCTGCGGCACAGGTGTCTTTCTTCTGGCACTTACCACAGCCCTTGGTTTCAGCGTTTTCCACTTCCAGCCATTTGCCGAAGGAACTACCTGGCTTGATTTCTGGGATTTTATTGTTTCCAACAATATTTTACCCCTTGGCTCTCTCATCCTTGCACTCTTCTGCTGTAATAAGTTCGGCTGGGGATGGGATAACTTTATCAAAGAGAGCAATACAGGTAAGGGCTTAAAGGTACAGAGCTGGATGAAACCGCTCTTCCGGTTTGTACTTCCGATTATGATTGCCTTTATCTATATTTATGGAATGTTCACATTCAACTGGAAATAAAAAAGAAAAATAAGCTCCGTGGATCAAAACTTCTATCCACAGAGCTTATTTTTATCCAACCATCATTTTTAATTTTAGTGAACCTTCTGATCCAGCATTCTCCGGATCAGCTCAATTGTATCCTTCAGTCCATAGTTGGCACTGTTGATACACAAATCATAATTCTCCGGTTTTCCCCATTTCTCACCGGTATAAAATTCATAATATTTCTTATGCTGCTTATCCATCTGCTTCAGAAAACGTACTGCCTGTTTCAGATTCATATTACGGATATCCATAACATGCTGTACACGAACCTGGAAGGGAGCACTGATAAACAGGCTGATATGCGGAATGTGATTATTCTTAAGAATCGTGTCTGCGCAGCGTCCCATGATCACACAGTCTTCACTCTTTGCCAGTTCACAGATCAGATCACTCATATTGAAAAATACGGCATCCTGCTTCGGAAGTCCGTGATAACGGTTAAATTCCCTGAACCAGGTTTTCAGATCTGTATGTTTTTTCTTTCTGTATTTATCAAATCCCTCAAAACTGCCGGCATCACCCACTGCATTTTTATCTGCCTGCAGACGCTTCATAACCTGATCAAAAATCTCTGCATCATAATAGTTGATCTGAAGCTGATCTGCCAGTTCAAAGCCGATATCATTACCGCCGCTTCCCTGTGTACGGCTGATACAAATGATCAGATGGTCGTTCTCCGAAATCTCATTCTGGCGTCTTGCGATCAGATTATTCAGACTGATACGTTCTTTATCTACAATATCTGTCTGTCCAAATGTATCCGGAAGACTTTCAATCTCTTTCAGAATACTGTCATACTCTATCATAAGACGTCTTCTCTCGCTCTTATCCCTGATGGTACGGGCCATGTTACTGATCAGCGCCAGTTCACTTCTGAGCAGATGTCCGTCCGGCTTGGTATACATCAGTGCTGCCAGATGACGGAGAGTTGTTTCTTTTTGTCCTGTAAATGTACGTCCCAGAGAGGAACCCACACATTTATAAACTTCTTCGTCCAGGTTATAAATGCGTATTGCAAGTTCTTTACATTTTTCCTGATTATCCTGCATAATGATCCTCCCTCCTTATAAAAAGAATACAAACATATCGATAATAAACACCGGAATCAGAAATGCCACAGACCACAGCATATATCCGAAGAATGACGGCATCTTCACACCATTCTCATCAGAGATTGCCTTTACCATAAAGTTTGGGGCATTTCCGATATAAGTGTTGGCACCCATGAATACCGCACCACAGGAAATCGCAGACAGAATCTTGGTAGGTACAGTTCCAGTGTGGTTGTAATTCCATTGGTAAATGCCAGCGTTCCTGCTGTTGTAAGGAATACCAGATACGTCGGTGTATTATCCAGGAAACTGGAAAGCGCACCGGTTGCCCAGAACATCTCTGCCGGTTCAGTAACTCCCAGATTCGGTCCTACCGCTTTCAGAAGCATCAATGCAGCTGCATGGTGATAAAAATACCGATGAATAAAACCGCAACCTCCTGGATCGCACCCCAGGTAAAATGGTTTCTGATACGGATCTGCTTATCTGTTGTCTTAAAGGAAAGAAAGGCTGCAAGCAGAATGATCACAATTTCGATCAGTGCCGGGAATGTCAGGGTTACTTCTCCAAAAAGATGAATGCCTCTTACATTGCCTGCGGCATCCTGAAATGCGGACATTCCCGGAAGTACACCGCTTAAGATTACCGCGCCAACGATCATCACAAGGAAGATAATATTGTGCAGTCCATCCAGACGGAACTGAGTACCCGGTTTACGGATATCCGGTTTACGTCCATTTGCAATATCCTTCTGTAGGAACGTTATCAATCTGATAAAATACAAACAGCAAAATGACCATATTAAAGATCAACACAGGGAACAGATGCAGACTCCAGAAGAATGGAACGCCTCGCATAAATCCCATTAACAGCGGCGGATCTCCGATCGGGGTAAGACATCCACCCATATTGGAAACCATGAAGATAAAGAAGATCATAATATGTCCTTTTCTCTTTCTCCATGAATTCATTTTAATTACCGGACGTACCATCAGCATACTGGCACCCGTAGTGCCGATACAGCTTGCCAGAAGGTTCCCAGTGCAAGCAGACCTACAAGACACGGCTGCATCCGCCCTGCGACCTGGAGACAGCGACAAGAGTAGCAAAGGAGGTTAGCGCTGTTCATGAGGTCCTTTTTGTTGATGAGCTGGAGCAGGAGGCAATCCGTTACAATCCGGAAAACCGCTGCTATCTCTGTAAGCACTATCTATTTGGGAAACTTCTGGAATTTGCCCGCGATCACGGTGTCACCCAGGTACTCGACGGAACAAATGAGGATGACCTTCATGTCTACCGGCCGGGGCGAAAAGCGCTGAGAGAATATGGTGTCATCAGCCGCTTGCAGTGTGTCATGTGACAAAAACAGAGGTAAAAGCACTTGCTGCAAAGTACGGCGTTTCCGTAGCACACCGTCCATCCACTCCATGTATGGCGACACGCCTTCCCTACGGGGCAGAAATTAACTATGACGTTCTGGATCGGATTGCGGACGGCGAAGCATGGCTTCATACGCTGTTCGGTGCGGAAGAGAATCTCCGTCTGCGTGTACATGGCGATGTGGTGCGTCTTGAAATCTCACCGGAGCGTATGGGGGAAGTGCTTGAGAAGAGAGAAGAAATGATTGCATATCTGAAAAAGCTCGGCTTTTCTTACCTGACGATGGATCTGGAAGGGTTCCGTTCCGGCAGTATGGATGAGAAAATAACACAGAAAGAGGAAACAAAATGAAAGCAATTTTAAGTGCGGACGCAAATGGGGTCTGGGATATCAGGGACGGCTGCTGGTAAGTATTCCGTCTGATCTGCGATTCTTCCGTGAAACTACGATGGGACACGTTGTCGTGATGGGAAGAAAGACACTTGCTACACTACCGGCAGGGCAGCCCTTAAAAGGCAGAACGAATATTATTTTAAGCCGTGATCCGGAATGGACTGTCCGCGGCGCAACCGTTGTCCACAGTATTAAAGAGCTGATGGAAGTATTAAAGCCGTATGAGGACGACGATATTTATGTTGCGGGCGGCGGAGAAATTTACCGTCAGCTTCTCCCATACTGTGATACGGCATACGTCACACGAATTGACATGACGTATCAGGCGGATACCTTTCTTTGAGGATCTTGACGAATCACCGGATTGGGAGATGGTAGAAGAAGGCGATGAGCAGACCTGCTTTGATATTGAATTTTATTTCACGGAATACCGAAGAAAGAATGAAAAGCAGAACGCCCGAGATAAGGGTAAGACAGGACGTAAAAACGGAGAAACCACAGAAAAAGCGGCTTCTCCGTTTTTTTTATATAGGATACAAAAAGTATCAGTGCTGTCCGCCTGCAGAAAGCTCCAGCATTTTTTTCTTAATATCATTTTCGAGCTGTACCAGCTCAACTTCAGCGGCGGCACGTTTCTGGCGGCCGTCCTCCTGAATCTTCATCACTTCATCGAGGGTAGAGATCAGGCTCTGGTTCGTCTGTTTTAAGGTTTCCATATCGACGATACCGCGCTCAGATTCTTTTGCAGTCTCGATCGTTGCCATCTTCAGATTCTCCGCATTCTTTTTCAGAAGCTCATTTGTCATATCCGAAACCTGGCGCTGTGCTTTGGCAGCCTCAGTCGAGTGATGAACGCCGAGTGCAATGATCATCTGGTTTTTCCAGAGCGGAATGGTGTTGACGAGTGTGGATTGGATCTTTTCGGCCATTACAGAATCGCTGTTCTGAAGCATGCGGATCTGCGGCGCTGTCTGGATCGAAACCATACGGGTCAGTTCCAGATCATACAGTTTCTTCTCAAATCGGTTGCAGAGATCTTCGAGATCCTTGGCAGCCTGTGCATCTTCGGCCTTTCCGGTCATCTGCGCTTTATTCTGCAGATCACGGAGTTCTGTGGAACGTACCAGCTCCAGCTTTTTCTTTCCAGCGAGAATGTACATGGTCAGCTCTTTAAAATAATTCAGGTTCTGTGCATACATCTGATCCAGAATGGCAATGTCTTTCAGAAGCTGCCGCTGGTGGCCGTCGAGCACGTCACAGATTTTATTGACATTCACCTCTGCCTTGTCATACTTCGCTTTCATTGCATTGATTTTGTTCGTGCTTTTCTTAAAGAAAGAGAATGGTCCCTTTTCTTCTTCAGCGTCAAACGTTTTCAGCTCTGTCACAACAGAGGTGAGCAGATCGCCGATTTCCCCGAGATCTTTGCTTCTGACGTTCTCCAGCGTTTTCTCGGAAAAGTCTGCCATTTTCTTCTGTGCACCAGCACCGTACTGCAGAATGCCGTTTGTATTGGCAAGATCAATCTGGGAAACAAAGGCATCCACCATGGCTTTCTGTTCGTCGGACAGAACAGAATCATCCATGACCTCTTTCTTTTCTTCCGGCTGCTGTACCGGAAGTTCCGGTTCCGGCTCCGGAGCGCCGAAACTTAAGCTTGGAATTTCAGTGGTGTCCTTTACAAAATTATTCATGTTTTCTATTCTCCTTTTCTTCGGTACGGAAACGTAACCGGTGATTTGATTTCAATTGTATAGCTTTGAATAGTTACATGTGAAGCGGCTCAATATCCTGCTTTGACGGACCTGCCTGATTTGTCAGTCCCTCCTGCGCCAGCATCGTCTGCAGAACAGAGATATCAGAAGAAATATCCCATGCCGTTGTCTGGAACAGATCATCAAGCAGCTTTTCGAATGCGGCATTGATGGTATCCAGTGTGTCCTCGATTTCCTTCTTGGTTCGGAGGATATTGTCGCTTTGAATTGGTTCGTTCTCAAAGGAACGGTAAGCGTCGAGCAGCTTCCAGGTTGTCGGCATATAGTAATCCATAAATTTCCGCAGGGCGGCGGCTTCTTTTGGGCGCTTTTTTGCCTCCTCGAGAATCCGGGTAACAACCGTTTCTAGACGGCTCAGCTTGGCTGTGATGACTTCACCCGGCAGATCCAGGTTGCACTGATGGATCTTCTGAATATACGATTCACATTCTTCCAGCATCTGCTGGTATTCCGGCGTTACACCGGAGGCCTCCAGCTGTTCACGTGCTTTCTGCTCAGCAATCTGCTGTTCCCTCTGGCTGGCGAGCATTGCGCGGTACTGGTCGTAGCAGTCATTTGTCACCATCAGACAGGTACCATTCTCGTCGAGGTGGCCCTGGCGCAGCATGGATTTATCAATCATGGTCGTAATATCGGTCAGAAGCTCACCTTTCTCACAGTGCATACTGTCGCAGAGTTCTTTCGTAGAAATATATTCCTTTGTGCCGATCAGCGTACAGATCTGGCGGAAATGGCGGACTAGACGCCGGTTTTTACTTCCCTTTTTCAGAAGAATGCCGCCGCCGATGGTAAATGCGGCAAAAATAAGAGAAGGAATCAGCGCGCTGTTGTCTGGACCTGCAAATAAGGAATACAGACTAAGCGCTGTGCAGCAGCCGAACAGTCCGGTGACACCCCAGCCGGCGGCCGTCTGAAATCCGCCGACAAGTGCAAGATCGGTGGATGGCATAAAGCGCTCGCGCAGTACACGACGTTCCTGTATGCGGCTGTTCCATTCCGTATTCTGCGGGGTCTGCCAGGTATGGGAAGGTTTGGGAACCGGGTTCGCGCTCTTACCCGGCATCGTGCCTCCCGGCCCGTAGGAATAGTGATGCGGTCCGGTCTGCTGCGCTGTATTATTATGGGAAGAATGCTGGCTGCTGTAGGAAGTATCTGCGGAATAGCCGCGGGACGGCTCCTGTGTGCCATTTGCACGGAATGGTCCCTTCCGGTTTGGGTAGACAAACTGTTGATGGTGTCTGAAATCTTCTGGTTTAATTCCTGAAAATCCTGAGAATTTACAGCGTTATCCACAAGCTTTCCAATACTGTCGCCGACATCCTTTAAATCATCTTCAAAACTCATGACAGTTCCTTTCTGATGAGGTACTTTTTCTGTGTACCGTTTTTCCATTTATTATACAATGCGATTGGAAATCTTACAAGCATACAGTGCTTAATTTTTCTATGAAGCTGGAGATGACGGGAATGGTTACAGTTCACAGGAAATGATTTTGTTTTTGGATGAGTTGAAAGAAAGCAGTAACTATTATATACTAAAGAATATCGAATGTCAGAAAAAATCAAATCAGAATAAAGGGGCCGCAATACCAAATGAATAAAAACGAAATTATCCAGATACAGGGAATGGAATATAAAGAAATGACAAAACAGCTTTTGAACGAATGTGCTTAGCTACGCTCATTCCTTCGAGGGTCAGTCTCATCGGTATTAAGCCAAATCTGGTAGCACCTGTCCCGGCGGAGTTTGGAGGGACGACACATCCGGAGGTGGTTGCGGGGATCATCGAATATCTTCAGGAAAACGGATTTACCAACCTTCAAATCATGGAAGGCTCCTGGGTGGGAGATAAGACGGAGGAATCGTTTGAGGTCTGTGGATACCGTATGCTTTCGGAACAGTACGGCGTTCCGCTTATCGATGCGCAGAAGGAAAAAAGCATGCCGGTGCAGTGTGGTGATATGGAACTTCAGATTTGCGAATGTGCGAAAAAGGTGGATTTTATGATCAATGTCCCAGTCATGAAAGGCCATTGCCAGACTAAAATTACCTGCGCACTGAAAAACATGAAAGGTCTCTTGCCGAATAAAGAAAAACGTCATTTTCATGCCATGGGACTTCATCGGCCAATTGCGCATCTGGGCTGGGGATTCATCAGGATTTTATTTTGGTGGATAATATCTGCGGAGACCTTGACTTTGAGGATGGCGGTAATCCGTTTATTATGAATCGCCTTTTCGCTGGGTTAGATCCGGTGTTGATTGATGCATATGTCTGCGCGGAACTGCATTATAAGCCAGAAGATGTCCCGTATGTCAAAATGGCAGAAGAGTTGGGCGTGGGCAGCGCTGATCTCACACGGCTTTCAATCCGCCAAATTGGCGAAATTGGTGAAAAAAGAGTGATTCCGGAAAAACGGAAGATCGTGGAACTGCAGGATGCCGTAGAGGAAGTTGAGTCCTGCAGTGCCTGCTACGGCTATCTGATCCCGGCGCTTGACCGGCTGAAGGAGGAAGGACTGCTGCAGGAACTCCACGAAAAATCTGCATCGGGCAGGGATACCGGGGAAAGAGGCGGGGCGCTTGGTGTGGGAAGTTGTACTTCAGGGTTTAAATACAATCTGAAAGGCTGCCCACCGACCGATGAGCAGATGTATGAATTTTTGAAGCAGTACATTGCAACTAGACGAAAAACAGAAGCAGAAAAATAGCAACAGAGGAGAGAGTGAATGAAAAAAGCAGTCAAAGCCATTTTAAATGTATTGTCCTACGGCGGAATTGAAGTAGAATCCGCCCGTCGGCTTGCCGATATCAAGAAGCTGGATCCGATCCGTATTTTTCTGCGAAAATTGGATATGGAAATATATAATGGGGACTACAAGGTTCCGATTCGGCTGTTCTTCCCGGATGAAAAATGGAGGAGCATGGTGCAAAAGAAGCGATTCTGTTCTTCCATGGCGGCGGCTGGACAACCGAGAGTGTGGAGACATACGACCGTGTCTGCGCACGCATGCGCAGTCGACGGGGCAGATTGTTGTATCGGTAGAATACCGTCTTGCACCGGAGCATCGTTTCCCGACAGGCTTAGAAGACTGCTACGCCGCCGCCCAGGCAATGCTGCGCGGGGAGATTCTGCCGGAGGTAACGCCGGAAAATGTCACGATCATGGGCGACAGCGCAGGAGGAAATCTTGCGGCTGCGGTCTGCCTGATGGCGAGGGACAAAAAAGAACTGCTGCCGGGGAAACAGATTTTGATTTATCCGGCGTGAATTCCTGTTACACAGAGAAATCACCGTACAAATCCGTGAAAACCAATGGAACCGGATACCTTCTGACCAGTGTCAAAATGGAAGATTATGTAATTCTGTATCAGCGGACCGAAGAAGACCGCAAAAATCCGTACTTTGCACCGGTGCTGGCAGAAAATCTGCAGGGACTGCCGGACACGCTGGTACTGACGGCGCAGTACGATCCGCTGCGCGATGAGGGCGAGGATTATGCGAAAAAGCTGAAAAGGCTGGCAATCTGGTTGAACATCATCGGATCAAGGGCGCATTGCACGGCTATTTTGCGCTTGGCATTGAACACCTATATGTGCAGGAAAGTTTTCAGTATATGAATGCATTTTTAAGGAAAGAAAAACAGCAGAAAAATAGCAGACGAAGAACTGGAAAACATAGCAGCAGTGAAGAAACAATTGACACACGGGAAGGCGTAAGGAGGCATAGAAAATGAAGAAAGAACATTCTTCGCGCTGGAGAAAGCTGGACAACGCGGCACAGGCATTTCCGGCGGCCACCGGAAAAAAGGATACGAGAGTCTTCCGGTTTTACTGCCAGCTGAAAGAGGACATCCAGGCGGATCTGCTGCAGAAAGCGCTGGAGCAGACAATGGAGCATTACCCGGTGTTTTCCATGGTACTGCGGAAAGGTCTTTTCTGGTTTTATCTGGAGCAGCGCGATCTGCCAGCAAAAGTAGAAGAGGAAAAGCGTCCGCCGTGCAGTGAGATTTACGTACCCGACCACAAAACGCTTCTTTTCCAGGTTTCTTACTATAAAACCCGAATCAATTTCGAAGTATTCCATGCCCTGACAGACGGTACCGGTGCGATGCTGTTTTTGAAAGAACTGGTAAGCAATTACCTGATCCTGCGCCATCCAGAGGAAACATTCCAAGGTCAGAGAAGATATGCTGACGGAAACGGATTTCGAGGAGGACAGCTTTCCCAGTATTACACCGGAAAGAAAAATGAAAAAGAAAAAAGCCGCCCGGCATACCAGATCAAAGGCGAGTATCTGGAGCAGGAGGAGATGGAAATTACTGAGATTCTGCTTCCGCGGAAGCAGTTCATAAGTGCGCAAAAG
>ENA-OQCS01000858-OQCS01000858.1-human-gut-metagenome-genome-assembly--contig:-NODE-858-length-16655-cov-4.602553_pt1 | contig 16655 bp, 20 predicted proteins | sample MGYA00242757_ERZ504575 | MGnify/ENA primary metagenome ERZ504575 (study PRJEB26092, sample SAMD00036297) | human gut metagenome | host: Homo sapiens | study: EMG produced TPA metagenomics assembly of...
CTAAATTGACAAAAACTAAAATTTATAGAGAAGAGTCAATATACTTTTATCCATATTGAGATGTGTTAGTTCAATAAAATTAAAACACCAATGTTGTACATTTAAATGTGCTTCGATTGGTGTTTTTATCAACATTGATGTATTAATTTTCTAATGTATTATACCAAAAAGACCGATATTCAGATTTTTAAATCTTGAATATTCGGTCCTTTTTATTAAGCTGAAACTTCTTTATCCGTTACAGCTCCATAAGCCTATCTTTCAACCCATTTCATCTTAACATCTTTTCCATGATGAGCTAATCCTATATAAATCACTTTTTCTTTTAAATCAAACGAGTAATTTTTAGATTGAATCTGTTCAATTGCTTCATTTGTTAGATTATCAAGATCGGATTCTAAATTTTTAGAAGTACCTTTTAAATATTTAAATTCCAATACAAAAGAAGTAGATTTACTATATTTTGCCTTTAATACAAGGTCAAAATGTCCTTTTCCAGCTTCCCTATTGCTTATAATTTCGTAATCTCTAGATAAACATAAACACATACAAAGCATCATCATATGATAGCTATTTTCATTCTTTAAATCATGATAACTAGGTAACATTAAGATGCTTTTATATTCTTTAATAAATTCATCCGGTTGTTCTTGAATCAAGAAACGTAATAGTCGATTTAATTGTCCTTCATTTAAGGAAAGATAATATTCAGTTAAATTTCTAAACTCTCTATTCACTTCCTGATTTGGAATTCGAATCCGATAGAAGCTATCCGTAATATCAATGGGTTTATCTATTGTTAAATATCCCGCATTCACAAATAACCCCCATAAATTTGGAGTGCTTTTCACTTCATAGAAACTTGTTTGCGTATTGACTTGTGTATCTAAATATCCATTTTTGATTAAATCTTCATATTGATCTTTATAATCTAAATCTGCATTCTTGATATTCTCTTTAATCATTGTATTTGCACTTGTATTGATCCAATATGGAATTAATTCTTTCTTTTGAGCGTAATTTAATATAGACCAAGGATTATATATATCAATACTTCCGATTTTGTATCCGTCATACATAGATTTAACATCATCATTTAAAGTTAAACCATACGTATTTAACAATTGATTAACTTCATCTGTATTAAACCCAAAATACTCACTATAAGCAGTATCGAGTACCGAATTCACATCTAAATTATTCAGATCACTAAAAATATTTTCTTTCGCAACTCTTTGAATTCCAGTAAGTAGTGCATATTTTAAACAATCCGATGTTTTTAAAGAATTATGAAGTAAACCTGATAATCCACCTCGTAATTCTTCATAGCAGTCATTCACGTGAGCTTCAATAAATGGTGTATCGTATTCATCTATGAAACCATGACTTGTTTATTATAGTAAGCATAGAGTCTTTCCATCAAGAATGATAATGCATCATTGATTCCATTTAAATTATTACTGTGAAAATCCATTAAATTAGATTCAATATAATCATGTTCTTTTTGATCGTATTTATTTAAATTTTTAAAAACATATTCATATTTTGCCCATTCGCTTAGAATTTGTTTTTTATAGTTGTGATAATAGATTCTCTATCTCTTTTCGCATTCGCCAACGAAATAAAAATAGTTGGATATCGATTCATTTCGTTTATATAGTCCGAATTCATAATCACTGTATTTTAAAATATATATTTAGAATCTTTTGTCACATCAAAAAAGAAGCCATCATAGACATGTTTAGAGTCTTTCCAAAACGCTAGGACGCGTAATCAATGTGACTTGCTTTTTCTTTCTAAAAATTCCTGAATCATATTGGTCTTATCCACAAAATAATAGTTATTATTTCTGAGTTCTTCAAAATTTGAAATGCCAATAGGAATTGCCTTCATCTATATCACCACCTATATAATTATATCGGAATACGAAAAGACAGGAAAAAATTCCTGTCCTACTTTGTTTCAATACCTAATTCTTTTAATTGTGCTGCATCGACTGGACTTGGTGCCTGTGCCATTAAATCCGATGCACTTGCTGTTTTAGGGAATGCAACTACATCACGAATGTTGTCTGTACCTGCTAAAATCATTGTTAAACGTTCTAGACCGATACCTACACCTCCATGAGGTGGAGTTCCATATTGGAACGCATCCATAAACCAGCTGAATTTTTCATGTGCTTCTTCTAAAGTCATACCAATGGCTTCAAAGACTTTTTCTTGAAGTTTTTGATCATGAATACGAATTGATCCTGATAATAATTCATATCCGTTTAATACTAAGTCATAAGCTCTAGAATAACAATGTGCTGGATCCGACATCAATTTATCGACATCTTCTAAGTTAGGAGATGTAAATGGATGGTGAGCCGCTACATAACGATTTTCATTTTCATCATATTCAAACATTGGGAAATCAGTAACCCATAAGAATTCATAGGCATCTTTGTTAATCAAATCTAAATCATGACCTAATTTCACACGCAATGCACCTAAAGATGTTTGAGCCACTTTCTTTTTATCCGCTACAAAGAATACGATATCATTTTCTTCAATATTTAACATTGTACGTAACGCTTCTTTTTCAGCATCTGACAATACTTTTGTGACACTACCCGCAAAGCCTTCAGATGTTAATTTTAAGTTGGCAAGTGCTTTTGCACCATATACCTTTACATAATCTTGTAACTTATCCAATTGTTTTCTTGAGAACTTATCGGCCCCATTTTTAACATTCATAGCTTGAATGATGCCACCTTCATTCAAACAATTTTCAAATACTTTAAATTCAGTATTTGCGAAGACCTCACTCACATTGTATAAAGGCATGTCAAAGCGTAAATCTGGTTTATCGGAACCATATTTTTCCATACAAGTATCATAAGGGATACGCTTAAATTCTGGTAATTCAATGCCTTTGATATCTTTAAAGATTTCTTTCATTAAACCTTCCGTCATTGACCAAATGTCTTCTTCATCCACAAAACTCATTTCAATATCGATTTGTGAGAATTCAGGTTGACGATCCGCACGTAAATCTTCATCTCTAAAACAACGTGCAATCTGGAAATAACGATCCATTCCACCAACCATCAATAACTGTTTGTATAGCTGAGGTGATTGTGGAAGTGCATAGAATTGGCCTTTACTAATACGACTAGGCACTAAATAGTCACGAGCCCCTTCTGGTGTAGAACGACATAAAATAGGTGTTTCCACTTCTGTAAAACCATATTTAGCTAAGTAGTTACGAACTAATAAAGTAATACGATTTCTTAAAATTAAATTCTTTTGAAGAATAGGTCTTCTTAAATCCAAATAACGATATTTTAAACGCGTATCCTCTAATGCATCTGTTTCATCCGCAATGATCATAGGTGTCGTGATTGCTGTATTGACGATTTTTACTTCACTAACTACAACTTCAATTTCACCTGTTTCAAGTTTAGGATTTTTGTCTTTTCTTTCTACAACAGTCCCCTTTACTTGAAGTACATATTCATTACGTACATCACTGATTTGTGCTGCAATATCTTCATTGAATACAAGTTGTGTAATACCATAACGATCTCTTAAATCAATGAAAACCAAAGCTCCAAAGTTTCTACGTTTACTTACCCAGCCACATAAAGTGACTTCTGAATTTACATCTTGAAGACGCAATTCACCATTATTGTGTGTTCTATACATTTTTATTCTCCTTCATGCTCGTGATGATGATGACTTTCTTCTTCTAATAAAGAGTCAACATAAGGAATCAATTTCTCGACTTCGATTGATTCTTGTTCTTTATGCGCAATATTTTTAACTGTGACTTTCTTTTCTTCCAATTCCGATTTACCAATTAAAATCGCAAGTTTGGCCTTTGAACGATCCACAGCTTGAATTGTGCCTTAAAACTTCTTTCCATCATATCCATATCACAACGATATCCATAAGCTCTAAGCGAAGTTAAAACTTCAAACGCATATGTTCTAGCTTCTGGATCTAGACACATTACATAGGCATCTAACGCAGGCTTTGTTTCAAGTTCAATACCTTCTGCTTCTAAGGCAATCAACAAGCGTTCCATACCTAAGGCCCAGCCAATACCACTCATGCCTTCTGGTCCACCAAAGTATGAAATCAATCCATCATAACGTCCACCTGCTAAAACAGTTGATTGTGCACCCATTTCTGAATTCATAGATACAATTTCAAATACAGTATGCGTATAGTAATCTAATCCACGAACTAATTTATCATCAACTTCATATGGAATTTCGAGTTTATCTAATAATTCACATACTGTGTTGAAATATTCTTGGCTTGCCTCATTTAAGTAATCCGACATCTTAGGTGCATTTTTCATACATTCATGATCGTGATCCACTTTACAATCCAAAATACGTAATGGATTTTGTTCATAACGACGTTTACAATCCCCACACAATTCATCTACATAAGGTGCAAAATATTCTTTTAATGCACTACGATAGTTTGCGCGAGACTCATCATCACCTAAAGTATTTAAGCATACTTTAATATCTTTTAATCCCAATGATTTAAGAATTGAGAATGCAAGTACGATCGTTTCGACATCGACATAAGGACTTTTTACACCCAATGCCTCTACACCAAATTGATTAAAGATACGCATTCTACCTTTTTGAGGACGTTCATGTCTTGACATAGGACCCATATAATAGAATTTTGCGGGTAGATCTGGATTGGCGTACATTTTGTTTTCTACAAAACTACGAACAACACCAGCTGTACCTTCTGGACGTAATGTTAATGATGTTTTTGAGTTTTCAAGTTTAAAAGTATACATCTCTTTGTTTACCATATCACTTGAGTCATTTTCTCTTTTGAAGACTTCTGTATGTTCAAAAATTGGTGTACGAATTTCATCATAATTGTACATGTAACAAAAGCTTCTTAATGTTTGTTCAAGAGCTTGCCATTTGTAAGAATCAGATCCAAATACATCCTGACAACCTCTAGGAATTTGATATGCCATGCGTTTTCCTCCTTTAAATAAACAAAAAACGCCCTGATATAAGGACGTTTTAAACGCGGTACCACCTTATTTTATACGTAAAGTATACACCTCAAGTCTTAACGCGACCAACGGTTGGTTTTTGTCCAACTCCTCCAAAGTGTCCCAATAAGTATTCTACGAAAATTTTCACCAACCATTTTCTCTCTACAGTATATCCTTATCTTCTTCTTTTTCTTAGGATTAATTATTCAGCTTCATCTAGATTTGAAACGTTATGATATACATTTTGTACATCATCCACTTCATCTAGTAAAGTTACTAAACGTTTGAATAAAGTTAAATCTTCACCATGAAGTTCAACTTCTTCATTTGGAATCATCTTATCTTCTAAGACTTCAAATTTAACATCTGGAATCAATTTTTCAACAACAACTTTTGCATCATCCAATTGTGTTGGATCTACTGTAATTGTCATATATCCTTCTTCGATTTCAATGTCATTTAATTCAATTTCAGCATCTAATAAAGCATCCATCATAGCTTCTTCATTATCATATTGAATAACGATCACACCTAAGTGTTCATATCCAAATGATACAGATCCACCTACACCTAATTTAGCGTGTGATTTATTGAAACAAGCTCTTAAATTGGCAATTGTACGGTTCGCATTATCTGTTAAACAATCGATAATGATTGTAGATCCTGCACCTTGGCCAAAACCTTCATAACGAGCACTTGAATAACTTTCATCTGCACTACTTTTTGCCTTTTCGATTGCACGTTTGATTACGTCAGCAGGCACATTGTTGGCCTTAGCACGATCAATTGCTTTCTTTAAAGTTTGGTTCATATCTGGATTTGGGTCACCGTTCTTTGCAGCAACTAAAATCTCTTTAGAATATCTAGAATAAATTTTTGCTTTCGCATTGGCAGTTTTCTGCATTGCGGCAGCACGTACCTCAAAATGTCTTCCCATAGATTTATCACCTTTCAATATATTTTTTACAGTTTTTAATTATAACAGTCAAAACCAAATTATTCAACCTTGGCATAACGTTCAATAATTTTTTGAACTAAAGGATTACGAACTACATCACTATTTTCTAAGTGAATGATCGAAATACCATCTATATGATCCAAGATCGTACAAGCTTGCATCAAGCCCGAGTCTTTTTTCTTGATCAAATCAATCTGTGTAACATCCCCTGTCACAACCATCTTACAATTTTTACCCATACGCGTTAAAAACATCTTCATTTGTGCACAAGTCGCATTTTGAGCTTCATCCAAAATCACAACAGCATCATTTAATGTACGACCACGCATAAAAGCTAAAGGCGCAATTTCAATCACTTGTTTTTCTACATATTTTTCAACCGTTTCTAAACCAAGCATTTCATTTAGCGCATCATATAAAGGTCTTAAATAAGGATCGACTTTTTCTTTCATGTCACCCGGTAAAAAACCTAATGATTCACCCGCTTCAACTGCAGGCGTGTAAGAATAATTTTTTCAACACGTTCACTTTTAAGCATATTTACCGCATACGCAACCGCTAAATAGGTTTTCCCCGTACCCGCAACACCAGTCGCAAATACAATTTCATTATGACGCATCGCATCACATAATATAGCTTGTCCAATTGTCTTTGGATATATCATTTTTCCTGTTTTTGTCTTACATACAGCTTGTAGCTGATGCGTTTTAAAATCTTTCAAACGATTCTTAAAAGCCAACGAACAAATATAATTCACATCTTGGCTATTTAAACGATGTTGCGTATCAATGATTGAAAAACAAGCATCAATCACTTCTTCGACCTTATGTGTATCTAAAGTATCATTCACTTCTACTTTAATTTTTTGGTCACGAATCATAAATACAGATTTAAAGCACTTATTCAACATTTCCAAATTGGAATCTTGAAAACCTGCAAAAATCTGAATTTCTTCAAATGTTCGATCGGAACAATCAAATTCTAAAAAAGACACAAATCTCCTCCTCAAGAAAAAAATCTGCATTAAAAATGCAGATTATTTACCTCTACGTGCTTTACGTGCAGCTTCAGATTTTAACTTTCTGCGTACACCTGGTTTTACGTAAATTCTCTTTTGCGCGCCTCAGCAGGGTGCCATTACGAGAAACCTGACGTTTAAATCTTCTTAAAGCGTCATCAAGTCCTTCGTTTTCTTTAAGAACTACTTTTGGCATATTCACAAACCTCCCTTCCCAAGATTAGCAAAAATATTATATCAAAGATTTCGTATAATGCAAGTCTATTTATAAAATTTTAACCTAAATTTGCCTGAATACACTCTTTAGCCGCTACATTATCGCCTACCCAAGGAGCTCTTCCGTTCTCCCGATAAATAAAGCTTTCATCTCCTTTACCAAGAAGTAAAACAGTATCACCTTCTTGAGCTGAACTAATAGCTTGATGAATTGCTTCATAACGATCTTGTACAAATACATGTAATGTATTTTGAATTCCAGACTTAATTTGATCTGCAATTTCTTTTGGATCTTCATCACGAGGATCATCTTCCGTAACAATAATATAATCACAATATTTATCAGCTAATTCGCCAAATACTTTACGCTTATGTACATCACGTTTACCTGCAGAACCAAACACCGCAATTAAACGATGTCCTGGCATTGTGATATTTCTTCCAAACTGCATCATCTTTTCCATACCATCTGGAGTATGCGCAAAATCTACGATCACATTGTATGGCTGACCACAATCAATACGTTCCATGCGACCTTCTACTTGTGCAATATGACTGCATTTTTCAATTATTTTATCTAAATCATAACCCGTTTCATTTAAAGCAGACATAGCTGCAAGTAAGTTATATACATTAAAATTGCCCACCAAATTTGTCTTGATTGGATACATATGACCTGAGTATACTAAATCAAATTGTGTTCCTTGTGAACTCATCTTAATATTAATAGCACGATAATCCGCTTCTTTATTAATACCATAAGATACAACACGTGCTTTGGAGCAATCTTTTAAGGCCTCATATTTTTCATCATCACGATTTAAAATAGAAACACCATTTTCTTTGACAAGATTTTTAAACAACAAGCTCTTCGCCTCAAAATAATTTTCCATTGTTCCATGAAAATCTAAATGATCATATGTCAAATTGGTAAAGATTGCGCAATCAAATGAAATACCATCCACACGATGTTGAGCTAATCCATGACTTGATACTTCTAATGCGCATGCCTTCATACCCACACGAACCATATCGGCTAGTTTAGATTGTAAAAAAAGTGCATCAGGTGTTGTTAAATTTGGCTGCAATTCAATATCCCCATATTTAATCGCAATGGTACCAATATAACCACATGGCGTTTTATCATTGATCATGTCACGAATGATATTTGTGATTGTTGATTTTCCATTTGTCCCAGTAACACCATACATTTTTAGTTTATCACTAGGCTTGGCATAGAAAATACGAGCCACCTTATTCATCGCATCATTAACATCTTCCACACGAATATAAACAGCACCAGATGCCATATTCAATAATTCTTTAGAATGAACAATACATACGGCTCCATTTTTTATAGCAGAATCAATAAAGTCATGTCCATCATTTGTAAGGCCAGGTAAACAGAAATAGATATTTCCAGGTCTTACCGTTCTTGAATCAAAGCTTAAGCCTGTAATGTTCACTGTAGGTGCATTTTTAAATAGTTTGCTTAATCGCATACTTAATCCTTCTTTCCATAGTACGTACCATCTTCAATACGTTGCCATTCGAATGTGATTCTACCACTTAATGGTATATCACTCAATATCTTACAAGGATGATATTGATTTGTATAACCCGTATAATAGCCATCTTGTTGTCTTTCAATCAAAACTTGCACGGGGTTAAAACGTTGCATATCACGTTTTCTACATTCATTTGAAAGTTCGAGTAAACGAGCCACTCTAGCTTTGGCAATCTTACCATTGATTTCACCCTTTAAAGTACTTGCCTTTGTTCCATTACGCTTACTATAAGGGAAAACATGGAAGAAGCTTAATTCTAGTTCGGCTAGATTTTTATACGTCGTTTCAAATTCCTCATCACTTTCTTGAACAAATCCAGCAATCACATCAGTAGAAATTGAAATATCTGGAATGCAAGAACGAATATATTCAATTTTTTCTTTAAATTGCTCAATTGTATACGGACGATTCATACGTTTTAATGTTTCATTGCATGCAGATTGTACAGGAATATGCAAATGATGGCACATACGAGAATTTTCTTGCATCAATCCAATCAACTCATCACTCACTTCTGTAATTTCGATACTTGAAATACGATAATATACATAGTCTGGTGTATTTTCTAATAAAGCTTTCATTAATTTCGCTAAATCGTATTCTCCATCAAAATATCGACCTGTATGAATACCTGTTAGAACAATTTCTGTATGCCCTTTATCACATAGATCTTTGGCAATTTGAATGACCTGCTCATGATTTAAACTTCGCTCTCGACCACGTGCAAAAGGAATTGCACAATATGAGCAGAATTGATTACAGCCATCTTGTACTTTTAGAAAGGCTCGATGCATCGATTCAAAACAATGTACAGGCATCGCTTCAAAATCTTTAAACTGTGTAACTTCATGAACAACATCAATTTTTTCATGATCCTTTAATGCTTGTTGGATCAAATTCACCAATTCATTCTTTTGTTTAGCCCCAACGATAAGATCTGCATCTAATGCCTTTCTTTCTTCTTCACTTGCACATTGTACAAAACATCCTACCACAACGCATAAGGCATTAGGGTTCATACGTTTTGCGTAATGAATCTTTTGACGTGACTTACTAGCTGCCGTATTTGTGACAGTACATGTATTGATGATACAAATATCGCAAGCTTTTTCAGGCGATACTTGTTCATATCCTAGTTCTTCTAATTGACCAGCATAGTATTGCGATTCATACGCATTTACTTTGCAGCCGAGTGTAATAATTGAAAATTTCATTGATTCTTTATCCTTCCACATGATTTTGGTATTCAATTGCACTTAATACATAACAAGCTGCTGTTTCGGCTCGTAAAATATTTTTACCTAAAGAACAATTTTCATAACCAAATTCATTTAATACTTGAATTTCACTTTCCTCAAATCCACCCTCAGGTCCAATACATACAGTAATGGATTTGGGATTCTCTTTTAAATAGTGTGCCATATGTTTAGAAGGATCACTCTCCTTCTCATAAGCCACCAAATTACATTCACTTTTATAATTCGACAGTTTTTTTAAAGGAATTACAGGCTCTAATTCCACCAATGTATTGCGGTTACATTGTTTTGTTGCCGCAAGTAAGATTTCATTCCATCGAGATTGTTTCTTTTCTGCCTTTTTTTCATCCAATTTAACAACCGTATTCTTCGATACAAAAGGAACGATTTTAGTTACACCCAGTTCACATGCCTTTTGAAGCATCCATTCAAATTTATCCTGTTTGATCAAAGCACAACATAATGTGATCGATTGGTTTTCTTCAAACACATCTACAATGGAATCAATGATTAAAGTGGGTTTATTTTCAACGTGTCCTAAGAAAACACCCGAATTTTTTGTGATGATACGAATCTTTTCTTTTGGCGTTGTACGAAGTACATCGAAAATATGGTGTGCTTGTTTTGTATCTAATTCAATCACATCATGAATCGATAAAACCGCATCTAAATATACTTGTTTCATTACTTGTTTTCGCCTTCCATAGCTAAACGATTTAATTGTTTGATTTCATAAGGTTTTAAACGACGATATTCACCCGCTCTTAAATCTTTAACATCTAAAAACGCAAATTTTACTCTATGCAAACGACGAACTTCATGGCCTAATGCAACATCATATTCTTTACCTGATGATTTTTACCTTCAGAAATTGTAAGCTCAAACTGCGTACGATTACGCGTTAAATCTTTTTGAAGCACAAATACTTTAGCCGGCTGATATTTTTCTGTTTTTGTCTTTAAACCTTTTCTTAATTGTTTGATATCATCTTCACTCAAGATACCTTGAAGATTAACAACATAGGTTTTTTCTAAATGATAACGAGGATGAATCATATGGTTACAAAATTCACCATCATTTGTCAATAATAAAACACCACTTGTGTCATAATCTAAACGTCCTACAGAGAAGATTCTTTCATTTTTAGGCATGTAGTCTAGTACTGTTTTTCTTCCCTTATCATCACTACTTGTGCATAGACAACCTTTAGGTTTATTCATGATGTAATAGACTTTTTCTTCTTTCGAAATCATATTGCCATTGACTTCGATGATATCTTGTTTTGATACTTTTGTACCTAATACATCGCAAATTTCACCATTCACTTTGACTTTTCCATCTAAAATCAATTCTTCTGCTTTTCTTCTTGAACAAATACCCGCTTGGGCAATTACTTTTTGTAGTCTTTCCATTTTCTATTCTCCTTCAAATAATTCTTCATTATTGTTTTTTGTTTGTGGTAATTCCGGTAATTCTTTTAAATCCTCTAACTGAAAAGCATCTAAAAATTCATCCGTTACACGATATAATAAAGGTTTGCCAATCGCATCCAAACGATCTTTAGCTTCAATCAAGCCACGTGCCACTAATTTTTTTAACATCATTTCACAATTGACACCACGAATCTCTTCGATTTCTACACGAGTAATTGGTTGTTTATAGGCAATGATAGCCAAAGTTTCCATAGCCGCTTGTGATAGTGTGGGTTGTTTATATTCTTCAAATAATTGTTTTCCATAAGGATATACAAATTCTTTTGTGACAAATTTAAATCGATTCGCATATTCTACAAGTTCAATCCCTCTACTGTTGCTGCTATACTCTTCTTTTAGTGTATCTAGTAAAACGCGGATATCATCCATTTCTAAGTTAAGACCAAGCATCATTTGATCTATACTCAAACCTTCTTCTCCGCTTAAAAAGAGTAAGCCTTCTAATATTGCCTTCGCATTATCCATATCTACAAATCCTCTCTTGCGACCCATATCATTTGGGTTTCATCAATGGAATATGTCATCCATTTTCATGTATTAAGTCAAGTATCGACAAAAAAGTAACGATCACCATATGTAAATTTGTACAATCGCTACAAAGATCTTTAAAAGATATCGATCCATTTATATGCTTCATTCTTTCTTTGATTTGAATGGCTCTTTCTTCTAAAGACAATTCTTTGATTGTGACCTTAGTTTCATAAGGCTGTAAAAGCTCCATACGTACAATACAATGGCGCATAGCTTCATTAAATCATAAGGAGATTGATTTTCTAAAGTATCACTTTCAACGGGAATCTTCCATTCTTCGACTAAGCTGGAAACTGGACGAGAAAAATGGAGTTGTCTTTGATCATAACCATCTTTTAATGCAAGACTTACTTCCTTATATCTTTGATATTCCAATAAACGAGCTACCAATTGATCACGTTGATCTTCTTCATATTCTTCTATAACCTCAACGGTTTCTCTTGGTAAAAGTTTTTTCGACTTATATGCGATAAGACTAGCTAGTTCCGATAAATACTCACTGGCCACTTCCAAATGCATATTTGCATGGTATGAATATATTCAATATATTGCGTTGCCAAAACATTCATATCCAAGTCAAAAAGATCTAATTTATTTTCTTTGATTAAATGCAGCATCAAATCCAAAGGACCTTCAAACTGATCTAATGTTATTAAAAAATCCATACTATCACCCATATTACTCATTATAACAAATTTTAAAAAGCTTTTCATCCTTTACGACTAATGTTAAAATAAGAAAACAGGAGGTTAGTCATGCGTAGAGCCATTCTCTTTTTAGTTTTTGCACTATTTTTGGCGATGGTCATCCAGCCAAATCTTAATAAACAAATCAAAGAAAAATCAAAAATCGATGTTCCCGAACAAACAGAATCGACCATTATTACCAATGATACGGTTTCAAATTCGCGTTGTAAATCAAAAGCAATCATTTGTATTGATGCAAGTCATGGAGGAAGTGATAGTGGATATACTAGTGATGGGCATACCAGTGAAAAAGATCTAAATTTGGTTATAGCCAAAAGATTGGGGAATCTCTTTCGAGCGTTGGCTACAATGTAGTCTATACAAGAAGTGATGATTCCACACTTTCTACAGAAGAAAGAATCACTTCTATTAACTCACAAAAGGCAAATTATTTGATTTCGATTCAAATGAATTCAAGTTCAGATTCTTTATCAAAGGGATATTCTATTTTCACACAACCCAACGATAAGATGATTCAATTGGCTAAAAACCTATCCAATACAATGAACGCAATCAACCTATCGCAATTTGAAGGTATTGATTCCGACCATTATGAAAACTTCCCTATTTTATATGATAGTCAAATTCCGGCTATCCTTTTAGAACTTGGATATTTAAGTAATAGTGATGACTATACAAAATTAGTGGATGAAACTTTCCAACAAAAAATAGCGGATGCGATTACGGAAAGCTTTTTAGCTAAAATCAATTAACACTCTTAGGAGTGTTTTTTTGTGCTATAATCTTAACGAAAAAGAGGTATTGTATGGAAGAAAAATTGATCTATAAAGGTATTATCTTTGATTTAGTTCAAAGGATGTAAAAATCAAAGATAAAATGTATAAACGAGACATCATTCGTCATCCAGGAGGTGTGGGTGTCATTTGTATCATCGATGGCAAGATCTTACTTGTACGACAAGAGCGTCCGGCAATTGGTAAAGAAACACTTGAAATTCCTGCAGGTAAACTCGAATATGGTGAAGATCCCATGGAATGCGGACTTCGTGAACTAAACGAAGAAACAGGCATGGCCTGTGATAAATTAGAACTCTTATTAAGTTTTGTATCAACACCAGGCTTTTGTGATGAAAGAATTTGGATCTATAAAGCCATCCATCCAAGAATGGCAGATGTTAAACTTTCTTTAGATGAAGATGAGGAAATCGATACTCTATGGTTGGATTTAGAAACGGCTTATGAATATACAAGAAATGGAAAAATTGATGATGGAAAGACTGTCATTGCGATTAGTCAAATGATGGCAGAAAGGAAATAAGATTATGAATTTTGTGGTGATTTCACCAAATTATCCAGAAGTTACTGGATGTTTTGTAGGGGGTTAAAAGAAAATGGAGCTAAAGTATTGGCTATCGTAGATACTCCATACAACCAATTAAAACAGGAATTAAAAGAATATTGTGATGAAATCTATGTTGTGAAAAGCTTCCATGACTATGATGAAATGATTAAGGCATGTGGCTATTTTACATTTAAATATGGAAAAATCGACTGGATTGAATCCAATAATGAAGCTTGGCTTGATTTAGATGCACGTCTTCGTGATGATTTTAATGTAAAAACAGGTTTTTCATTAGAAAGAATCGAAGAGCTTCAATCGAAGTCACAAATGAAAAAATATTATAAAGAAGCCAACGTCCCAGTAGCTGATTATAAAGTATTACATACACTTCAGGATGGCTTAGATTTCGCGGATAAAGTTGGATATCCACTTGTTATGAAGCCAGATCATGGTGTAGGTGCAAGTATGACTTATAAAATCATGAATGCCGAACAATTAGAATCTGTTTATATGCAGACAAAAGATCATGTTATGATTTTAGAACAATATATTGATGGAGATGTTTTTACATTAGATGGGATTTGCGATAAAAACGGAGATATTCGCTATCTAAATAGTTTAGAATATGTTGGTAACTGCATGGATTCTGTGCTTTATCAACAAAGTATTGGATGCTTCACAACACTCGAAATCAGCGATGAATGTCGTGATATTGTTCAAAGAACAATTCATGCTTTTAAAATCAAGAATCGTTTCTTCCATTGTGAATTCTTCCGATTGAATCATGATGTACAAGAATTAGGTGAAAAAGGCCGTATCTTTGGCTTAGAAGTAAACTTCAGACCTCCAGGAGGATTCTGTCCTGATTTAATGAATTATGCAGGTGAACTCGATGTATACCGTTTATGGGCTGAAGTTATCTTAAAACAACAAGCATCTTATTCAAAACTTAGAAGATATTCTGCAGGTTTTGTGGGCAGAAGGAATTCTATCAAATATCGTTATACAGTGAAAGAAATTCAAGACATGTTTAAAGAAGAATTAATTGATATCTTATATCTTCCAGAAGCCATTGCGGCTGCCATGGGTGATGTTGCGATTGTTGCCAAATTTACAAGTCCTTCAAGACGAGATGAGTTCTTCAAGGTTGCCTTAAAAAGAAAGGATCGATTATGATAGTTGAAAAAGAACTTTTCATGTCGAAATTAAATGAAAAGCGAAAAATCTTTATTTATTTACCTGAAGATTATGATACGAGCAATAAACAATATCCTGTTTTATATGCGTTTGATGGTCATAATATCTTTTTAGATGCCTATGCCACATATGGTAAGGCCATCCATATTCAAGAGCATATTGAAAAGCTCAATATAGATTTAATTGTCGTTGGACAAGAATGTAGCCATATCGGAAACAATCGGTTAAAAGAATATGCACCCTACCCTTTCTATGATCCTGAATACGGATCTTTTGAAGGTTTAGGTGATGCTACAATGGACTTTTTTGTGAATGAATTAAAACCTTATATTGATCAAAATTACAGAACCAAAAAGACAAGAAAAAATACATTTATCGGTGGAAGTAGTTGCGGAGGTCTAATGGCCTTATATGCAGCCTATACTTATTCCGACATCTATTCAAAAGCCATTGTGATATCTCCTTATGTCTTAGAGAGTATGGATGCGATTTTGAAAGATATTCATCATAAAAACATACAAAAAAATACTTCAATCTATTTATCTTGGGGTTCAAATGAAGCAAGCTTAATGCATGAATTTGTCTGGCAAACTAAGGCTTGTACTGAAATTGGTAATTCTCTATCAAAAAAAAGGAGTCAAAGTCTTATATAATGTGATTCCAGAAGGAAGACATTGTGAGGAAGACTGGGAAAAAGAATGTGATACATTCCTTCCGTTTTTAGTGCAATGAACCGGGATGTAGTGATTTCAAAGCTTGAAACAAAAGCCAAGCGAAAGATTGTGATTAGTGATATTCATGGAAATTTAGATCTATATCAAGCTCTCTTAAACAAGATTGATTATAAACCGGGTGTAGATTGTTTAATTCTTTTAGGTGATTTAATTGAAAAAGGAAAAAGAAATCTAGATACTCTTCATTACATTATGCATCAAGTTCAAACGGAAGATGTACATTGTATCATGGGCAATTGTGATTTCATTGCGAAAAATGTTCTTTACTCCTATCGCTTGGATTTTTTAAAGCATGTTCTTGGGTTTAGAAGTGCAAGTTTGATTCATGAAATGGCTAAAAGTCTAAATATTGAAATCAACCAAAATAGTAATATGTCTGAGATTTGTCAAATCTTACGTAAACATTATTTAGATGAACTTTGTTTCTTAAACGATTTACCCCATGTATTAGAAGATGATGCGCATATTTATGTACATGCAGGTATTGAAAGCAATGAAAATTATGGAACGGATTTTAAAACAAGTTCATGACCCATGCCTTCTTTTTAGAAACAAAATCAAGTATTTCAAAAAGAAATAATCATTGTTGGACAATATGCCGGTGACAGAAT
>ENA-OQCS01000859-OQCS01000859.1-human-gut-metagenome-genome-assembly--contig:-NODE-859-length-16645-cov-2.625136_pt1 | contig 16645 bp, 20 predicted proteins | sample MGYA00242757_ERZ504575 | MGnify/ENA primary metagenome ERZ504575 (study PRJEB26092, sample SAMD00036297) | human gut metagenome | host: Homo sapiens | study: EMG produced TPA metagenomics assembly of...
CAGAACAATACATAATGGCTGTTGATAAATTCTTGGTCGTTCAGGTTCTTCACGCGCAAATAGGCGTTTACAGCATCGTCAGAGTCGATATTCAACAAATTCTGGATGGCACGACCTTTCGAATTCTTAGTACCTTCGGGGATTTCGTATACCTTCAGCCAGTAACACTTACCTTTCTGTGTAAAGAACATCATGGTATTATGCATGGTTGCAGGATAAATATGCTCTACAAAGTCTGCATCGCGGGTTTCGGTACCTTTGGAGCTACCCCACCACGGTTTTGCGCACGGAATTCGCTCAGCGGTGTGCGTTTGATGTATCCCATGTGCGAGATGGTGATAATCATTTCATCATCTGCATAGAAGTCTTCCGGATTGAATTCTTCTGATGAATAGACAATTTCCGAGCGACGTTCGTCACCATACTTCTCTTTTACTTCAATCAGTTCATCTTTAATGACTTTGCGGCAGAGTTCGTCATTGACAAGGATTTCTTCCAAATAAGCAATCTGCTTCTGAATTTCCTCATATTCGGCGTGCAGCTGGTCTTGCATCAATCCTGTGAGCTGACGCAAACGCATTTCAACAATGGCACGTGACTGAATTTCACTGAGTTGGAATCGCTCCATCAAACCTGATATAGCATCATTCGGGGTTTTAGCAGCACGGATAATCTTGATTACTTCGTCGATATTATCAGATGCAATGATTAATCCTTCCAGAATATGTGCACGTTCTTTGGCCTTGCGCAAATCATACTGAGTACGGCGGATGACTACGTCGTGTCTGTGCTCAACGAAGTGTTTTATCAAATCTTTCAGATTCAACAGACGTGGACGGCCATGTACCAATGCAACATTGTTCACACCAAAAGATGTCTGCAGCATTGTCATCTTGTAGAGCTTGTTGAGTACAATGCTGGCATTTGCATCACGTTTTACATCAATAACGATACGCATACCTTCACGGTCGGATTCGTCATTAGCATTGGCAATACCTTCAATTTTCTTTTCGTTGGCCAGATCGGCTATATTCTTAATCAATTCAGCTTTGTTGACACCATAGGGAATTTCTGTCACAACGATTTTATCGTGCGTCGAACCAGTCTCAATTTCGGCTCTAGCACGCATTATGACACGTCCGCGTCCCGTGAGATAGGCTTCGCGAACACCGCTCATACCGTATATATAGCCTCCGGTCGGGAAATCAGGAGCTTTGACATACGTCATCAGCTCTTCTATATCGATGTCATTGTTTTCAATGTATGCAATACAAGCGTCAATAACCTCAGATAGATTATGGGTCGGCATATTGGTAGCCATACCTACGGCAATACCAGATGCACCATTTACCAAAAGATTCGGAATACGGGCCGGCATGACGGTAGGCTCTTGCAAAGAGTCATCGAAATTGTTCTGCATGTCAACAGTCTCTTTCTCAAGGTCTGTCATCATGTCTTCACCAATTTTTCGCAAACGACACTCTGTATAACGCATGGCAGCAGCACTGTCACCGTCTACTGAACCGTAGTTACCTTGTCCATCTACCAACATGTAACGCATTGCCCAAGGCTGAGCCATACGTACAAGAGCTCCGTAAACGGACGAGTCGCCATGAGGGTGATATTTACCTAATACTTCACCTACAACTCTGGCTGATTTTTTATAAGGTTTGTCGGAGGTATTTCCTAATCCCATCATTCCGAAAAGAATTCTTCGGTGAACGGGTTTAAAACCATCTCTAACATCCGGAAGGGCACGTGAAACAATGACCGACATAGAGTAGTCAATGTACGATGACTTCATTTCCTCCTCGATGTTAATCTTTATAATTCTGTCTTGTTCAAGCATTTAAAAAGATTATTAATTATACATTTTCGGGTTCGTGAAAAACCACGCTAAAGTACTGCTTTTTTACGATATACAAAAGTTTTCCTCCATAAACTTTGTTGCCTGCAACATAAATATGGAAGTACTCCCTCCCTTCCTCACCAAATTGCTATTAATATATAAGGTATAAAGTGGAAAAACAGATTTGAAATTTATGGCACGGGATTTGTATACTATTAAATCAGTTAAATATGATACGCTGAATTAATAAATGCGTATCTTTGTCGTGGATAACCTTTTTAATTGAGGAGAATTATAAAATATGAACAATCAATTTTCACAAAGAGTTTCAGACATAATTACTTATAGCAAGGAAGAAGCCAATCGATTGAGAAATCGCTATATTGGTCCGGAACACCTTCTGCTCGGCATGCTGCGTGATGGCGGAGGAAAAGCTATTGAAATATTGTTGAAACTTGATATAGATTTAAAACGAGTAAAAAGTCGTCTGGAGGGTTTCCTAAAGGATGCCGAGGACGATACTCTCTTGCCGGACGCTGAAGTGCCCTTGTCCCCGATGACGGCTAAGATATTGAAGATGTGTATGCTTGAAGCGCGTTTGCTGAAAAGTGCAACTGCCGATACGGAACATGTATTGCTGGCTATCTTGAAAGATGGCGACAATCTTGCTGCAACTGTTTTGGAAGAACACCGGGTGGATTATCAGGCTGTATTTGAACAGCTTTCGATGAAATCGACCAATCCGAATGCGGGAATGGGATTCACCGAGGATGATGAAGAGGATGAAGAAGATATGAATATGTCCCGCTCCTCCGTACTGGGGGAGCTGGTTCGGCTTCGGCTGCACAGGCTGCATCCAGAAAGCCGTCCAATGATACTCCTGTGCTGGACAATTTCGGCGTAGACATGACGCGGGCTGCCGAAGAAGGCAAGCTGGACCCGGTTGTGGGTCGCGAACGCGAGATTGAACGTCTGGCGCAAATCTTGAGCGCCGTAAGAAGAACAATCCGGTGCTTATCGGTGAACCTGGAGTCGGAAAATCTGCATCGTAGAGGGTTTGGCATTGCGTATTGTGCAAAAGAAAGTTTCGCGCATTTTGTTTGAAAAGCGCGTGGTGATGCTTGATATGGCCTCTGTGGTGGCGGGAACAAAATACCGTGGTCAGTTTGAGGAACGTATCCGCTCTATCATCAACGAGTTGCAGAAAAATCCGAATGTCATCCTTTTCATCGATGAATCCATACGATTGTAGGTGCCGGTGCTGCTGCCGGTTCCATGGATGCTGCCAATATGCTGAAACCAGCTTTAGCGCGTGGTGAAATACAGTGTATTGGAGCTACCACTCTCGATGAATACAGAAAGAATATCGAGAAAGACGGTGCTTTGGAACGTCGTTTCCAAAAGGTGATTGTAGAGCCTACCACAGCTGAAGAAACGCTTCAGATATTGAAGAATATCAAGGAGAAGTATGAAGACCATCATAACGTGAGCTACACGGATGAAGCCTTGGAAGCATGTGTCAAGTTGTCAGCACGCTATATAACCGACCGCAACTTCCCGGATAAAGCTATTGATGCTTTGGACGAGGCGGGTTCGCGTGTGCATTTGACGAATATTAATGTTCCGAAAGAAATTGAGGAACAGGAAAAGCTGATTGAAGAGGCACGTAGCCTGAAGGCTGAAGCTGTAAAGTCACAGAATTTGAGCTGGCTGCCAGCTACCGCGACCGTGAGAAGGAACTTTCTGTCCGCTTGGAGGAGATGAAGGTTGAGTGGGAAGCCCGTTTGAAGGATGACCGCCAAACGGTAGGTGAAGAGGAAATAGCCAATGTTATTTCAATGATGTCCGGTGTACCCGTACAGCGCATGGCGCAGGCAGAAGGACTTAAACTGGCCGGAATGAAGGAAGAACTACAGGCGAAGGTGATAGCTCAAGATGCTGCGATAGAGAAACTTACCAAAGCAATCTTGCGTAGCCGTGTAGGGTTGAAAGACCCGAACCATCCCATCGGAACTTTTATGTTCCTTGGCCCTACTGGTGTGGGTAAGACGCATTTGGCAAAGCAATTGGCAAAATATATGTTTGGCTCTGCCGATGCCTTGATACGTATCGATATGAGCGAGTATATGGAGAAATACACCGTATCTCGTATGATTGGTGCCGCTCCGGGATATGTGGCTATGAGGAAGGCGGCCAGTTGACTGAAAAGGTGCGTCGCAAGCCGTATTCCATTGTCTTGCTGGATGAGATTGAGAAAGCCCATCCGGACGTGTTCAACATCTTGCTTCAGGTACTGGATGAAGGCCGTTTGACTGACAATTATGGCAGAACCATCGATTTCAAGAATACGGTTATCATTATGACCTCCAATATCGGTACGCGGCAGTTGAAGGAATTTGGCCGTGGCGTAGGTTTTGCGGCGCAAACGCACGGATGACAATGAACATTCGCGCAGCGTGATACAAAAGGCTCTGAACAAGACCTTTGCTCCCGAATTCTTGAATCGTTTGGATGAAATCATTACTTTCGACCAGCTCTCTTTGGAGGCCATCACAAAGATTGTGGACATTGAGCTGAAAGGTTTGTACGAACGGGTTGAAGCAATTGGTTACAAGCTGGTTGTGGAGGATGATGCAAAGACATTCCTTGCTTCGAAAGGGTACGATGTACAGTTTGGTGCGCGCCCATTGAAGCGCGCCATTCAGAACCACTTGGAGGATGGACTTTCCGAGCTGATAGTGGCGGAGGAGTTACAGCCGGGTGATACGGTAAACGTATCAGTAGACAAAGAAAAAAGACGAGCTGAGCATCAGGAAGGCATAAGCTGTTCTTTATAAAAACCGTCAAAATGTCAGTCCTTATGGGCTGGCATTTTTTTTGTGCTATATCTGCCGGAATAATTAAAAATATAAATCTAAAAAATATAAATGTAGTATGCAAAAAGGTAATATTGGGGTAACTACTGAGAATATCTTCCCCGTCATTAAAAAGTTCTTGTATAGTGATCATGAAATTTTTCTCCGTGAGTTGGTTTCTAACGCGGTTGATGCTACACAGAAGCTGAAAACACTCTCCTCTATCGGTGAGTTCAAGGGTGAAGTTGGCGATTTAACCGTACATGTCTCGCTGGGAAAAGATACCATTACGGTGTCCGACCATGGTATAGGTCTTACGGCTGAAGAAATAGACAAGTATATTAACCAGATAGCTTTCTCTGGCGCCAATGACTTCCTTGAGAAATATAAAAACGATGCCAACGCCATCATCGGCCATTTTGGATTGGGTTTCTATTTCGGCTTTTATGGTTGCCAAGAAAGTCGAAATCATCACTAAATCCTATCGGGAAGGCGCCCAGGCTGTAAAGTGGACATGCGATGCAGTCCGGAGTTTACGATTGAAGACACTGATAAGGCAGAACGTGGTACGGATATCGTTCTTTACATAGACGATGACTGCAAGGAATTCCTTGAAGAAGCGCGCATTTCCTCTTTGTTGAAGAAGTATTGCAGCTTCCTCCCTATCCCGGTTGCATTCGGCAAGAAGAAAGAATGGAAAGACGGCAAGCAGGTTGAAACTGCCGAGGATAATATCATCAATGATTCCAACCCGTTGTGGACGCTGAAACCCAGCGAATTGAAAGATGAAGATTATAAGAAGTTCTACCGTGACCTTTATCCTATGTCCGACGAACCTTTATTCTGGATTCATCTGAATGTGGATTATCCGTTCCACCTTACCGGTATTCTGTACTTCCCCAAAGTGAAGAGCAACATCGAGTTGAACAAGAATAAGATTCAGCTCTATTGCAACCAGGTATATGTGACGGATTCGGTGGAAGGTATTGTTCCCGACTTCTTGACCCTGCTGCATGGTGTGCTCGATTCACCGGACATTCCATTGAACGTTTCCCGTTCTTATTTGCAGAGCGATGCCAACGTGAAGAAGATTTCTACATATATCACGAAGAAGGTGTCAGACCGTTTGCAGTCTATCTTCAAGAATGACCGTAAACAGTTTGAGGAAAAGTGGAATGACTTGAAAATCTTCATCAACTACGGAATGCTTACGCAGGAAGATTTCTATGATAGAGCCAAGGATTTTGCCCTTTTCACCGATACAGACAGCAAATATTATACTTTCGAAGAGTATAAGACGTTGATTAAAGATAACCAGACGGATAAGGATGGAAATCTGATTTATCTGTATGCCAACAATAAAGATGAACAATACAGCTACATAGAGGCCGCTACGAATAAAGGATACAATGTGCTGTTGATGGATGGGCAGCTGGACATTGCGGTGGTGAGCATGTTGGAACAGAAGTTCGAAAAGGTTCGCTTCACTCGTGTAGACAGCGATATTATTGATAATCTGATTGTCAAGGAAGACAAGAAGAACGAAGCGTTGGAAGCCGGCAAGCAGGAAGTTCTTTCTTCCATCTTCAAGAGCCAGTTGCCCAAGATGGATAAGACGGAGTTCAACATCACGGCGCAGGCTTTGGGCGAAAATGCCACTCCTATCATGATAACTCAGAGCGAGTACATGCGCCGTATGAAGGAAATGGCGAATATCCAGGCTGGAATGAGCTTCTATGCGAAATGCCGGATATGTTTAACCTGGTATTGAATTCAGACCATAAGCTGGTAAAAGAAGTTCTGGCAGATGAAGATAAGGAATGTGCTGCTGCCGTTGCTCCGGTTCAGGCAGAGATGGATGAAGTGAACAAGCAGCGTACTGACCTGAAAAAGAAGCAGGAAGGCAAGAAAGATGAGGATATACCGACTGCCGAAAAGGATAAAGTGAATGAGCTGGATAAGAAGTGGGACGAACTGAAAACACAGAAAGAAGGCATCTTCGCCGATTATGCTGCCAAGAATAAGGTTGTCCGTCAACTGATAGATTTGGCACTGCTGCAGAATGGTATGTTGAAGGGTGAAGCTTTGAACAACTTTGTCAAGAGAAGCATTGACTGATAAAATAAGCCCCTTTAAATTTGCATTTAATATATGCAAGGGTATTGTGATTCTTCGGAGTCGCAATACCCTTTTTTTATTCATTTTCACCAATTAGGGTGTGATTTTCTTCGTTGAATACGGCATTTTTAGAAACTATTGTTTATATTTGGGGCAATGAACATTTATCTTACTCGGAATAGCATAGTTATGAAAAGAGTTTTATTGTTTTTTTCGTTTCTTCTATGTGGCTTTATTTTACAAGCTCAGAAAGTGGGGCTTGTACTGAGTGGCGGTGGAGCAAAAGGCATGACTCATATAGGCATTATCCGGGCTTTGGAAGAGAATAATATCCCCATTGATTATATAACCGGAACCTCTATGGGAGCTATCATCGGTTCTCTGTATGCTATGGGGTATTCCCCGGACGATATGGAGGCGCTGTTGCGCTCTCCCGACTTTAAGCGTTGGTATTCGGGCAAAGTGGAGCCTAAATACGAGTATTATTTTAAGAAGAATCGTCCTTCACCGGAATTTTTTAATATCCGTTTTGCTTTTAGGGACTCGCTGCATATAAAGCCCCAGATACTTCCCACAAGCATGGTCAACCCCATACAGATGAACCTGGTATTTGTGGAATTGTTTGCACGTGCTACGGCTGCATGTGGCGGTAATTTCAACAAACTGTTTGTTCCTTTTCGCTGTATAGCATCCGATGTGTACAATAAAAAGCCATTGGTATTGAGTAAAGGGGATTTGGGAGATGCGGTACGTGCTTCCATGAGCTTTCCATTTGTCTTCAAACCGATAGAAATAGACAGTACGCTTGCTTATGATGGCGGCATTTACAATAATTTCCCTACGGATGTGATGCGGGAGGATTTTCATCCGGATGTCATCATTGGCAGTGTGGTGGCGGCAAATCCCGGTAAGCCGAAGGAGAATGACCTGATGAGCAATTGGAGAATATGATTATGCAGAAGACCGATTATTCCATTCCGGACTCATTGGGCATAGTCATGACCTTCAAGTACGATGATGTCAACCTGCTGGATTTTGACCGTCTGCAGGAATTGCACGATATAGCTACAACCGTACTCTTAATATGATGGATTCCATCAAAAGCCGTGTTCACCGTAGGGTGAATGCTGATAATGTGCGTTTGAGGCGCCTTGTCTTCCGGAGTAACCTGCCTCAATTCCGTTTTCGGGATATTATTATTGAAGGGGCGAATGCCCAACAGCAAGCCTACATCAAAAAAGAGTTCCATGATGAAGAGCATGAAGTCTTTACTTATGAAGACTTGAAGCGCGGGTATTTTCGTTTGCTGGCAGATAATATGATTTCGGAAATAGTTCCTCATGCTGTGTATGATTCGGAATCCGATTTGTATGAGCTGCATTTGAAGGTGAAGATGGAGGATAATTTTTCCGTGCGTCTGGGGGGCAGTGTCTCTACCACGAGCTCAAATCAAATCTATTTGGGAATAGGATATCAGAACTTGAATTATTATTCCAAGGAAATCACTTTTGACGGTCAGTTGGGTAAGATTTATAATAATGCCCAGTTGATGGGTAAGATTGATTTGCCTACCCACATATCTACGTCCTTTCGTTTTATTGCTTCAATCAGTACCTTCGATTACTACAAGAAGGACAAGCTGTTTTCCAGGAATGACAAACCTTCATTCAATTCAAAGGACGAACGTTTTGTGAAGTTGATGGTTGCCTTGCCGTTTTTGGCCAATAAGCGTGCGGAGTTCAGTCTGGGATATGGCCAACTGGAAGATAACTACTTTCAATCCAGTGTAATAGATTTCGATAAGGACCGTTCGGACAGAAGTACCTACAAACTTTTGGGAGGTTCCATCGGTTTCTATGGGAGTACCTGAATACGCGGCAATACGCGACAAAAGGCTATCTGGAGAAACTGATAGCCAGGTATTTACCGGGAGGGAAAGATTTGAACCGGGGAATCCGCAAGAAGGGTACAGTCCTTCTCCGCAAGAACGGCAATCATGGTTGCAAATTTCTTATATGAAAGAGGCATATCACACAATGGGGCCGAAGTTCACCCTGGGATGGATGGCAGAAGCACTGTATTCGTCGAAAAATTTCTCTGAGAATTATACGGCAACCATGATGCAGGCAGGAGAATTTGCACCGACTCCGCATAGTAAACTGATGTACAATGAAGCTTTCCGTGCCAACCAGTATGTGGCTGCCGGTATCAAACCCATATATGTTTTGAACGACATGTTCCAGTTCCGGACAGAATTTTATGGCTTTACACCGATTTTTCCGATAAAAAAGAATGCATTGAATAAAGCATATTATGGAAAAGCATTCTCCCGCTTTGAGTATATGGGAGAAGTTTCTGTTATTTGTCATTTGCCCTTCGGAGCCATCTCTGCTTATGTAAATCATTATAGCTCACCGAGAAGGGAGTGGAATGTGGGGATGACCATCGGCTGGCAGTTGTTTAATTATCGCTTTGTCGAATAAATTTCTTCAAAAAAGTTTGTATATCGTTTGCTAATTCGGAAAAAGTACGTATCTTTGCACCCGTTAAACAAAGAGGCCGCGTAGCTCAACTGAATAGAGTAGCTGACTACGGATCAGCCGGTTACAGGTTTGAATCCTGTCGCGGTCACAAAAAAGCACTTCTCAAAAAGAGGTGCTTTTTTGTTTCTGTAATTTTACTATTTGCAGCGTAATCCAAGGGATTCAGCCTATTTCAAGGTTTAGCTGAGAATTTCGGGTTAAGGTAAAATTTACTAGGGGGAAGATCTTCATGTACCAGCATAAATTGGATTACCCTTCAAACAAATAAAAATCTGACTTGTGTATCACTTGGCTTTTGTTTCAGCTAAATAAGTGCTCGATTCTTTCTTTAATATATACATGCCTTTATTAATATTTCCCGTAAGAAAAAGCGTAAGACAAATAATGTCTGACTCTCAAAGAACTGAAGAAGAAAGAGCACATACGAAAATCTTAAAAACAGAACGAGAATTATTCTTTCGTATGAAATTTTCTGCTTCTATAAAATTTTGAACTTATTTTTATAAATTAGAATATTAATCTGACTGTCAAAATACAACTCATAATCGAAATTATTTTTAAATTTATTCGCAAATTTATTTTGCAACAAATCACTAACATAATCAATTCTAACTTCTCTTCCTTTTTCCCCAAGAATATTTATAATATCTGATATTAATTCAAATCTTTCTTTTGTTGATGAATGCATAAAAATAGTTCGCATCTTCATATCGTGCGCCCACAGAGAACCACTCTGAATCCGACTTTACGGATTACACGATATGAAGATGCGAAATGTAGGTTCATAATGGGCAATACAAATATACGAAAAAATCCCCAATAAAATGGGGGACTAAATTATATTTTGTATATTTACACCCAATATGCTTACCGGATGCTTACGAATGCTATTTTTCTAATTAAACATAATACGGATTATATTCATTATACGTTTATCAAAAAACGTAAGGTATATTTAAAGGAAAACGCCTAAGCGTTTTGATTTAAACGCAAGTGCGTTTGAGTTAAAAACACAAGGACGTTTGAAACGCAAAGGCGTTTTGATATGAATGTACTTGCGTTTTTTGAGGCCTTATTCGCACGATTCTATACATCAATAAACAGATGATCTAAAAAAACCATTTTTATTCGTTCTTAGGGCTTGATATTGCCGATTCTGCAAATCATAAGAACAAGGGCCGAATCCATACAAGATGGGAACGGCCCCCCTGAGAATTCGTTTTTCTAAGACAAAACTTTATTTAATCACCAAAATCGGCGTGTTGGAATGGAAAATCATCCGACGGGCAATGCTGGGATTAAACAAACGTGCAAAGACGTTCCGCTTGTAATTTGACAGACACAGCACGTCAATGCCTTTCTCCTTGACATATTCGTCCAAATTGCTGAGCAGACTTTCTCCGCCCAACATGTCGTAATCAATTGTCAGCTGCGGATATTGCTTCTTGAAATATTCCTGGATGCCCACCAGCTTGATTTCATTCCACGTAGCTTCTGCGCATTGTCGCTCAGATGGATGAACGATACTTCAAAATGATAATCCTTGAAAGTCGTTACCAGTGAGTCGAATGCAATCAAGTCGCGCTGGTCAAAGCTGGTAAAGAATGCTACCTTATGGATTTCATCGAAGTTTTTCTTCTGTGCATTTTTCGGGATGGCATAGACAAATACCGGACTACGGTCGATGATTTCGGCCGTTACACTACCGATAAGATCCATTTCCTTCTCACCTTTTCCGCGCGTTCCCATAATGATTATGAGCGGCTTTTCCTCGCGGGCATAATGCAGGATTTCTTCTTCCGGTACGCCTTCTTTCAGAGTGCAGGTGTACTTCACATCAGGAAGTTCTCCTTTCTGAATTCGTTCTTTAATACTGTTTATCAGATTGTTAAGTTGTTCATGGATACTATCAAGCATGCTCTTGATGCCCAGTTCATGTTCCATCGGCAACCCGTAGTTTTCTGTCGCATACTGCAAACTCGGCATGTATACCGGACTGAAATACACGTGCATCAGCACTACTTCTGCCTGTATCTTGGCTGCAAATTGAAACCGAATTCACAGGCAGCCATCGAATAATCGGAAAAGTCGACCGGTATCAGCACCTGCTTACCATGCTTTTCTTCCGTTTTTTCCTCATTGACCACATCTTCGGCCAACCACGCAGAACTTTCAATGATTTTCAATGCCCTGGGCAGATCACTTTCGCGGATGCTATTCTCACGCCCGAAGAATGATAGGCTGAATCAGGTTGACATTATGGATGCAAGCCTCAATTCCTTCATTTTCAAGTACATTCTTTAGAATCTGGGCTTTAGAATAAGTAAGAATGGCCAGTGTTACAAGTTTTTCTTCCATGGCTTCTGCATTTTTAGGTTAATATCATATTATCGAATAAACAATAAGGGCCGTAACAGGAACGGATACTCTCCACTCTCTTGTTACAGCCCTTATCTTATATCAAGCGCGTTGTTCTTCCTTCAGAATGGCTATTGCCTTATCGAGTACCGTAGTATCGTCAAGCATCACCAGTCCGCCGTCAGGCCCTGGTTCGAGATGGATACCTACGCTTTTTCCGTCCTTGAAGTTATGTCCGCCAAAGAAATTACGCACCGTTTCCACGCTGAGATTCAACTCATCCGCAATGCGATGCATGCTTCCCGTGGGCAAAGAATCTTTGATTTTACGAAGTTCGTTAAAGGTTATTGTTCTGTTCATAGTAGTCATAATTAAGTGTTAGACAAAATGTTGTTTTTAATATCGATTTAAATATAGCAAAAGATTGTGACAGCACAAACTTTCCAACTGTTTTTTCGAAAATATCTTACTTCTGGTCAGAAATGCAGACCTTTTGCCACTATCATTCCTCCGATTATCGAATAGAGATAAGTCAGTAGCAGTGTGGCATGCAGAATGGATATGTCATCCTTGGTATATCCGCCCTTGGTGTATTGGGTGGAGATATACTGCGGACAATCGAAGAATTTCTTGCGCAGACGTGCATACAACAGGTACACAAGCACACCGACAACGATCCGGCCACCGCCCCGCACAGAATATCGCCGGGATAATGAACACCTAAGTACATGCGTGAGTACGAGGGAATCATTGCCCACAGAAACATCATGCAGGTGAAAGGCAGATAGCGCACCAGCAACGAAGCAAACATCGCTACGGCAAAGGTATTGGCGGCATGGCTAGAGATAAATCCATACAAGCCTCCCCGATAGTCGTTCACCGTCTGCACCAGATACATCAGTTCAGGGTCTTGAGTGGGTCGAAAACGGGCAAAATAAGGCTTGCAGAGTCCCGACGCAAACTGATCGGCCAGCGTAACGCACAAAGCGAACATCAGCGTGATGACTATTCCTTGCGGCACACGGTTATTCTTGAACACGACATACAGCAACACCAGTACGGCCGGAATCCATGTCTTGGTGTCTGTCACTGTCCACATGAATCCATCCCAGAACAAGGAGGCGCTTCCGTTAAGGAAAGTAGCAAAGCCTTGTCGGCCTCTATGAGTTGCTGTATGTCTGCCATTTATGCTTATCTGAATTAAATGATTTCAATTGCTTCCGTCTTCACCCAGCCTTTGTTGCCGTCTTCCAGACGGATTTCCTTCCAGCCTTTCATCGAATTGTCCTCGATGAAGACTTTCGTGCCTTCATGCAACACAAACAAGTCGGTTCCGCTTTCGTTCGGCGTACTCTTGACATTGATTGTCGGCTCCATCACAATGGCTCCCGTACGGTCTACCAGCTCCGCTTTCTGCTCACTGGCAAAAATATTGCTGCACACTGTCACAATCAGGAATACCACCGCTCCGATGAATCCGGCCTTCTTTATCCAAAGGCGGTTGCCGAAGATATAAAAAGATACTCCTATCAGCAAAAGGATGAACGAGAAAATTCCCACATAGCCCCAGCTCTGTTCGCTCATCATGTTGACCAGCGATTTATACCATGTCACGATGAACACCTCGGCAGTAGGCGTAATCTTGTCCACCGTCTTGCTGCGTGCCATGTCCAGATTAAAACGGATATCCGCATCTCCCGGATTCAGGAGAAGGGCCCGTTCGTAGTTGAGCACTGCCTTGGCCGTATTCTTCAGCTTGAAGTACGCGTTTCCAAGATTATAATAGATGTCGGCCGATTCCCCCTGCGTCTGCAGGATTTCTTCATACAAGGACGCTGCCTCGCTGAACTTTTCCTTCTGGTATGCTTCGTCAGCTTCCGCTTTTGTGGTAGCTGCCACGGCAAACTGAATATACCCAATCAGGCCTATCAATAATAAAGATAATTTCTTCATATTTAGTCTGCTCTCCTATCCGTTTTAATGTTTGATACTGTTTTCCATTTTACTGATGACTTCCACAGAAGCGGAATATACCTTGTCCATCGCCTCGTTCTCGTTGCCCGGAGCATAACGTGCATATTCACATTCGTTGAGCACACCGATGAACTCGGCAATCAAGGCTTCCTGCACACCGTAGTTGGTCAGTTCGGCTTCAATGTTGTCTTTCGACAGCTGAGATACCGGAATACTGAGCTTGTCGCTGATGTATCCCCACAAAGCCTTCAGCACTTCGTCATAGAACTCATTCTTCTTGTTTTCTGCCAGCAACTTACCAGCCAGTTTCATACGGCGGGTAGCCACCTTGTTGGCTTTCTTGGTCTTCACCTTCGCCACGTTGGCATTTTCAAGGGCTTTCTGGCGATAAATCACTGCAAAGACAACGAACAGCAGCAACGGAATCAGGTAGCACAGGTAATATCCACGGTGCCGAAGAAAAAGTCTCCCTTCGGACGAAGTGAAGAATCGCCCAACTTAATGAAGCGGATATCCTTACCCAGCATCTTCACGCTCTCCTTGTTGGTGAAGTCTGAAATCACCTGATCGGCATTTCCCTGTCCTTTGGCAACCTTCAGGTTGTAAGCCTCTGTTTTCAGGGTCTTGTAGCTGTTGCTCTTCAGGTCAAAGTAGGTAAATTCTATTGCCGGAATCGTAAAGTTGCCGGCATGACGCGGAATCGCCAGATATTCGAATGTCTTCGTACCCGTCAGTCCGCTGTTGGTCAGCTTATAATCATCGGTCACTTTCGGGTCATAGATTTCGAAATCCTGCGGGAATTTTACTTCCGGTGTACCGATAAGCTTCATGTTTCCTGTACCGCTCAGTGTCAGTTTAATAGTCACAGCATCGTTGGTCTTTACGTCAGTCGCATTGATAGACGATGCCAGTTTAAACTCACCCACTGCTCCAGAGAATCCGCCGGTTTGGCAGGAAGCGGCTGCACGTTAATCACTACTTCGGAGTCGTAATTTTCTTCTTCACTTCCACGTATCCTCCGCCATTGAAGAAAGCATCAAACGGGTCGTCCGAAATGGTCTGCTGGGCAACCACCCCATCAAATGTAATGGAAGGGATTTCCAGTTTACCCGTCTGTTGCGGGAACAGCACATACTGACTCCATACAGTCGTATTGTAGTTCCGTCCTTTATAATGTTCCAGTGTGAAAGTCTTCTGCTGCGGCAATTCTACCTCCTGCGTATGGAAACCCTTCAGATCGGGCATCTTGCCATACAACTGACGCAGATTCACCACGGTATATACCTTATAAGTCAGCAGAATGGCTTCCTGCTCGTGTACGGTGGTCTTGCTGGCTGTAGCGTGATAAACAAATCATTGGATGAGATACGGCTACCTGCTGCCTGGCTGCGTGAAGAAGAAGCACTGCCTCCTCCGTTGTTGCCACTATTCCCCGAGGTCTGGTCCTGCGGAAGCACCTTGATGGAAATGGCATTGGAAAAGACTTTCTCTCCATTTACCTCTACACTGCTGCCGGAATGGTATACGTACCAGGATTTCCTGCCAAGAGGATATAAGTGAACGCCGTAGAACTGTTCGATGTACGCTTTCCGTTGATAATCTGAATACTGCTCTGCTGAGAGCGGCTCGGTCCCATCAGCACGTCAAAGCCCTTGATGAAGGAGCACGGAAATCCTTGATGTCTTGCGAATTGACCGTGAATACCAGGCGCACCTGGTCACCGCTTACCACCACGTCGGCAGCTTCTGCCACAAAGCGTACCTTGTCGGCAGCTTTCACCTGCCACGCCGCAAGTATCGTAAAAAGTAAGAATATTATCTTTCGCATTATTCTGTTATTTATAATTATTCATTTGTTCTTCATTGCTTCCAGCCTTACCAGTCTTTTTCCAGCTTGCGTCCCTGCACCTGAATCTGCTTCTTCACCTTATCCTGCACGTTCTTTTCGTCCTGCATCACGGCGTTGAGCAACTGCTGGGCATTTTCCTTCGACATCTGGTTCTGGTTTTGCTGCTGTTGCTGCGGATTCTGCTGCTGTTCTTTCTTGTTCTGGTCTTGCTGGTCCTTGTTCTGCTGCTTGTCATCCTGCTTCTGGTCCTGCTTGTTTTGCTGCTGGTCCTGATTCTGCTGGTTCTGCTGCTGATCTTTCAACTGCTTCTGCGCCAGTGCCAGGTTGTAGCGGGTTTCATTATCCTTCGGATTGTTGCGCAAGGACTGCTTATAGGCTTCAATACACTGCGGCAACTGTTTGGACGACTGCAAAATGACTCCCATATTGTGGTAAATCTGTGCCAGCTTCTTCTTGTCCTTTTCCAAACGAGACGCTGCATCAAACTGCTCCATAGCCTCTTTGGCCTTTTCCTGCATCATCAGCGCATTTCCCAGATTGTACATGCATCGGCCGACTTGGGATTCAGCTCCAGCGCCTTCCGGTAGTCTACTTCCGCCTTGACAAACAAACTGTCCTTGTAAAGCTTGTTGCCGCTTCGCAGATAATCACGGTCTGTTTTCTGTCCGTATCCGCCACGGCAGTCAGGGCCAGACACATACACAGAATATATCCTTTCACTTTCATCTCCAGTTTCATTTAAAGAGTTTCACATTCTTGAAGAGCGGATTCTTGCGGTTCAGAATCATCAGGTCGGCAGCCAGCAAAAGAATAGCCAGCCAGGCCAGCACCTGGAACTGCTCGTCGAACTCCGTAAAGACTGTGTCTCTACATCCGCCTTCGCCAGTTTGTTTATTTCCGCATTCAGTGCCCTTTCGGCATTGTTGGTATTGTCTACACGCACGTAAATACCGTTTCCGGCTTTAGCAATCTCCTGACACATCTGCTCGTTCAGACGGGTCACTACCACATTACCATCCTTATCGCGACGGAATTCATTGGTACCTTCCACCGGAATAGGTGAACCGTCGGGTAAACCTACTCCTAATACAAATACACGT
>ENA-OQCS01000860-OQCS01000860.1-human-gut-metagenome-genome-assembly--contig:-NODE-860-length-16630-cov-2.139005_pt1 | contig 16630 bp, 22 predicted proteins | sample MGYA00242757_ERZ504575 | MGnify/ENA primary metagenome ERZ504575 (study PRJEB26092, sample SAMD00036297) | human gut metagenome | host: Homo sapiens | study: EMG produced TPA metagenomics assembly of...
CGTATCTATGGATGCTGTCCGTACTGCAAAACGTCTGGGTGCTAAAAAAGTCAGCATCGTTTACCGCCGCCGCGTGGCAGATATGACTGCACTTCCGGCAGAGATTGAAGGTGCTGTTGCAGACCGGTGTCGCCTCGTTGTTGGCTGCAGTGACAGGGCGCGTCTTATCCAGCGCTTGACGATCGCTGCCAACGAATGGGCGATCAATCCCTGTACGCTCATGGCGGTATCGGACAAGATCTTGTCATCCACCGGATGGCCTGCATTGAGGATCAGGTTGGCGGCTTCGAGACTGAGCGTGTCGGCATCGGCATGTTGCCATTGCTCCAGTACTTCGTTTCCGATGCTCCACATAAAGACGGACGGATGGTTACGGTCGCGCAGGACCTGGTCTGTCAAGTCTTTTCATGCCATTCGTCAAAATATCGGGCATAGTCGTACGGTGATTTCCGTTTCCGCCACATATCGAAAGCCTCGTCCTGCACCAGCAATCCGATCCGGTCACAGATGTCGAGCAATTCGGGTGCCGGCGGGTTATGGCTGGTGCGGACGGCATTGGCACCCATGTCTTTCATTATTTGCAGCTGACGTTCGAGCGCCCGTCGGATTGACCGCGCTTCCGAGGCATCCCAAGTATGATGCAGGCAGACGCCCAATATTTTGGTCGGTTCTCCGTTCAAGGAGAATCCCGTATGCTCGTCCCAATCGAATTTGCGTATGCCGAATGTGGTTCGATAGCGATCCGTCAATTTATTGCTGACTCTCACCTCGGTTATGGCGGTGTACAGATAAGGATTCCGGACGCTCCATAGTTCAGGATAGAACATTTCTATCGTGTGTGTAACGGTTTTCTTTCCTCCTGCGGCTATCTCGACCGGGGAGGATATCCGGTAGAGGGTCTTTCCTTCCTTGTCTTGTATCAGGGTAGAAACTTCCACGGTCACATCGGATGCCTCGTTTTTCAAAGTCGTTTCAATCTCGACCGTACTCTTGTCCGCATTCATGACCGGAGTAGTGATGTTTGTCCCCCAATTGTCCACATGGACTTGTCCGGTTTTCACCAACCATACATTCCGGTAAATGCCGGACCCTGAATACCAACGGGAATTAGGCTGGTCGCTGTTATCGGCCTGGACAACCAAAACATTCTCCTCCTTTCCATAATTCAGATACGGTGTCAGATCATAACGGAACGAAACATATCCGTTGGGACGAAACCTAACAAATGTCCGTTCAGCCAGACTCTACTGTTCCGGTAAACGCCGTCGAAATCAATATAGATCACTTTTCCCTTGTCGCTTTCAGACAGTTTGAAGTGTTTCCGGTACCACCCCATTCCACCGGGCAGCGCACCGCCTCCGGGAGTTGCCGGGTTATCGAGAGAAAAATCCGCCTCGATGCTCCAGTCGTGAGGCAAGTTCAGGACTCGCCAATTGCTGTCATCCGTATCGGGAGCGGACGCATTGGCTTGTTTTTCAGTCAGGGCAAAGCGCCATTCTTTGTTGAAGGATATTCTTTCACGCCCTTTTTCCCGTGTGGCACATGCAGTAAGGAACAGACAGACCAAGGCAAATACGGATAGTCTCATACGTGTACAGTTAACTCGTTTATATTATACAAAGGTAATACAAAAGAGACTAAAAAATGAGGGAAGAACATACAAAATAAAGGGGTATATCGTTATAATATCATACATTTGTAGGGATGAACGGTTTGTTCATCTTCAAAAAAGAAAGATAAAACTATGGCAGCAAAGAAAGACAGAGTGCTTTGGGCAGACGATGAGATAGATTTGTTAAAGCCCCACATCCTTTTCCTGCAGGACAAGGGATATGAAGTGATTCCGGTAATCAGCGGGCAGGACGCCATCGAATGCTGTAAGGAAGAATCGTTCGACATTATTTTTCTGGACGAGAATATGCCGGGGCTTACCGGATTGGAAACATTGGCGCAGATCAAGCGATCAATCCCGATGTCCCTGTCGTCATGGTGACCAAGAGCGAGGAAGAAAGCATCATGAACCAGGCTATCGGTAACAAGATCGCCGATTACCTGATCAAACCGGTCAATCCGAACCAGCTGCTCTTGTCTATCAAGAAGAATGTCCACAAGAACGTAATCATATCCGAAACAACGACTGTCGGCTATCAGCAGGAGTTTGGGCGTATCGGCATGCAGATCAACGACTCACTGACAACCGATGACTGGATGGAGGTATACAAGAAGCTCGTCTATTGGGAAATCGAATTGGAAAACAGCCAAGTTCCGATGACCGACATGCTGCGCATGCAGAAACAGGAAGCAAACAACGCATTCGGTAAATTTGTCAAAAAGAATTACGTGGACTGGATTCAGCATCCTGAAATCCGTCCGCTGATGAGCCCGGATTGTTTAAAAAGAAAGTATTCCCGATGCTCGACAACGGGGATAAGGTATTCTTCATCCTGATCGATAATTTCCGTCTCGACCAGTGGCGCGAAGTAAAAGATCTGCTTGCCGAATACTATACGTTCGACGAAAGCCTGTACTACAGCATCCTTCCGACCGCCACACAGTATGCCCGCAACTCGATCTTCTCCGGGCTGATGCCCTTGCAGATCGAAAAGATGTTTCCGGAACTTTGGGTGGACGAGGACAGCGAGGAAGGGAAAAACCTGAATGAAGCACCGCTTATCCAAACGCAGATCGAGCGGTTCCGTAAGAAATATACGTTCTCCTACCATAAGGTACATGATTCGCAGTATAACGACAAATTGCTGAATATCGTCCCTTCCCTCCTTCATAACCAACTGAATGTGGTGGTACTGAACTTTGTCGATATGCTGTCCCACGCCCGTACCGAAAACAAGATGATCCGCGAACTGGCCCAGAGCGAAGCGGCCTATCGCAGCCTGACACGCTCCTGGTTCCAGCATTCGGGCACGCTGGAACTTTTCAAGCGTATCGCCGGAAAAGGTATAAAGTGATCGTTACGACCGACCACGGTACTATCCGCGTCGATAATCCGGAGAAAGTGATAGGTGATAAGAATACAAATACCAACCTGCGCTATAAGGTGGGCAAGAACTTGAATTATAATCCGAAGGACGTGTTTGACATCCGCTTTCCCGACAAAGCGGGGTTACCTTCCCCAAACCTGAGCAGCAAATACATCTTTGCGATGAACAACGATTTTTTCGCTTATCCGAACAACTATAACTATTACGTTTCTTATTATAAGAATACATTCCAGCACGGTGGTATTTCGATGGAGGAAATGCTGATTCCTTTCATCACGATGACGGTAAAATGATTGACAACTGCAAAATAATTGGCAATTGGCAATTGTTAATTGCCAATTGTTTTAACTTTGCAACCATAAACACCAATTGCCGATTGCCAATTCTCTTTCTCTCTGAATTGTCAATTGCCAATTATCAATTATCAAAGCTATGCGTACAATTAAAATCGAAGTTTAGATACGATCCGCCAAGCAGCCAAAGAGTTTATTGCCGGGATGGACGACCGTACCGTATTCGCATTCCGAGGGAATATGGGAGCAGGGAAAACGACTTTCATCAAGGCTATCTGTGAAGAGTTAGGCGTGGAGGATGTCATCAACAGCCCAACGTTCGCCATTATCAACGAATATCGCAGTAGCGAAACCGGTGAGCTGATCTATCATTTTGACTTCTACCGCATCAACAAACCTAGCGAAGCGGAAGATATAGGCACGGAAGATTATTTCTATAGCGGTGCCCTCTGCTTTATCGAATGGCCGGAAAAGATCGAAGATTTATTGCCGGGTGACGTCGTGGAAGTTGCCATCACAGAGAACCCTGACGGTTCCCGCACCGTAGAAGTGAAATAAGATGGAACCTACCGAATATTTTATCCTGATACTCTTTATCGCATTAGGGATATTCTCGGTTATCGCTGCGATCCTGAATCTCGACTGGTATTTCCAGACCAGCGGAGCCATGACATTCGTCAGGTGGTTAGGACGCAAAGGCGCCCGTATTTTCTATGCTCTTTTGGGATTAGGATTGATTGCTTGTGGAGTGGCAGGACTTATCTTCTGGAATTGATAACGGGCAATTGACCAGTGACAATTCGAAATGTAACGAACCGGCCAAAGGTCGAACAAAATTGTCAATGGTCAATTGTTCAGACCAGTGCAAAGTCCAGCTGTTTCCTTTCCAGGTTAGCTTGTGCTACTTTTACAGTGATGGCATCTCCTAACCGGTAAATGCGCTTTGTTCTACGACCGAGCAGGCAATAGTTCTTGTCGTCAAACTCGTAATAGTCGTCATCGAGGTCACGGATCGGGACAAGCCCTTCACATTTGTTCTCATTCAGCTCCACATACAATCCCCATTCGGTGACACCGGATACGACACCATCGAACACCTGTCCCAATTTATCTTTCATAAACTCGACCTGCTTGTACTTGATGGACGAACGTTCGGCATTTGAAGCCACCATTCCATCTCGGAGCAATGTTTACAATACTCTTCATATTTGTTCTTTATCACACTACGGCCACCTGCCAGATAGCGTTCCAGCAAACGGTGCACCATCATATCAGGATAACGGCGAATAGGAGAAGTGAAGTGTGTATAATAATCCATTGCCAACCCGTAGTGACCGATATTATCCGTCGTATAGTGGGCTTTCTGCATGGAACGGATAGCCAAAGTCTCCACCAGATTTTCTTCCGGTTTACCCTGTACACTATCCAACAATTTATTGATTCCTTTGGATATATCCGTTTTCGTCCCTTCCGTACGCATTTTGTAACCGAAACGGCTAATGAATGCGGAAAAATCTCTTAGTTTCTCAGGGTCCGGCTGTTCATGGATACGATAGACAAACGTTTTCTTTGTCTTATTCTTACTCTTTCCAATAAACTCGGCTACCGTACGGTTTGCAATAACATGAATTCTTCGATCAGTTTATTGGCTTCCTTCGATTCTTTAATGTAAGTTCCCAACGGCTTACCGTTCTCATCTATATCGAATTTGACTTCGTAACGGTCGAAAGCAATTGCTCCGTCCTTGAAGCGGCGGTCGCGCAATTTTTGTGCCAGGCCGTTAAGTGCCAGGATTTCTTCTTTATATTCACCCTCCCGGTTTCGATGACAGCCTGAGCCTCTTCGTAAGTGAAGCGACGGTCGCTCTTGATAATGGTACGGGTGATATGAGACTGTTGGATTTCGGCATTCTTATTCAGCTCGAAAATCACGGAAAAACAAAGTTTCTCTTCATTCGGGCGGAGCGAACAGATCTGGTTGCACAAGCGTTCCGGCAACATCGGGATGGTACGGTCCACGAGATAAACAGATGTCGCACGGCTGAAAGCTTCCCGGTCTATCAGGCTTTCCGGTTTAACGTAGTAGGTCACGTCGGCGATATGAACGCCAACTTCCCAATTGCCATTATCCAGCTTACGGGCGGAAAGGGCATCATGAAATCCTTAGCGTCTTTCGGGTCGATCGTGAAAGTCGTGACGCCACGGAAATCCTCACGCTTGGCAATTTCCTCTTCCGGGATTGCATCCGATATCTTTTCTGCCGCCTTCTCAACGTTAGCCGGATATTTATATGGCAGGTCGAACTCAGCAAGATAGCATTCATCTCCGCATTGTTGTCACCGGCAGTCCCCAGGATATCGACCACCTCACCCAACGTTCTTGGCCTCTTCCGGCCATTCGGTGATACGGACGATCGCTTTGTCGCCGGTCTTGCCGCCTTTCAGTTTGTCTTTCGGAATAAAGATGTCGTTTGCAAGCGTCTTGTCTTCCGTAATAAGGAAAGCAAAACCTTTGGTCACCTGTAGTTTACCAGTGATCGAACGTCGCTGGCTTTCCAGTATCTCGATAACCTCGCCTTCCGGGTCAGCCCCTTTTCTCTTGGCATGAAGTTGTATTTTCACCTTATCACCGTTAAGCGCATGTGCGGAATTTCGCTCTGCCACAAAAATCGGTGTCCCGCCATCTTCGGGGATAAAAGAGTTCTTACCATTCTGACGGCGCATAAAGGTTCCGACAGCAGTCGTTCCCCAATCATTGTAACGGTAGCGTCCCCTGTCTATTTCAGAAATGAAGTTGTCGGAAGAAAGATCATACAGGATATCCACTACCTGCAACTTCTGCACTTGATTGGTAACTCCTATCATACTGCTGATTTGCCGATAGTTAAAAGGTTCTTTGGGAGAAGACTTGAAAACGTTGATGATGGCATTGATCATAGCCTCTTTCTTCATCCGTTTGTTTTCGCCTTTGGAGCTGCTTTTCTTCTTCCCCGGTTTATTACTTTTCTTTTCAGATTTATTCTTAGTCATATTTTCTTTTCCTATGTTTTACAAAGTAAACAATAAAATTTAAGAAGCTGTTTACATTTGTGATAAATAATATTCGGGAGATTTTATTCCCCGAAACAGTTGGCCCTTACTCCTTTAACCCCCGGTTTACAGCAAAACACACTGCCGCTTAACGGGTATTCCCGGAGCTGTTCTTCGGACAAGCCTGCACGAGCCGTTGTTATATAAAGCGTATCCATTTTTTCCCACCGAAAGCGCAGGAAGCGACATTCGGTGCCGGGACCTCTACTTTGCCAGCAACTCTCCCGTGTAGGGATTATAGCAGTAAACGCCATAACCACCCCATTGGGCCACCCAAAGATGGTCGTCGCTATCGATCGCCATACCATCGGGCGCTCCCGTTCCACCAGGCAAGGTAACGGCTATACCGTCGAACAGGATATCCCCGTTGTCGGCATCGTAGCGATAGCGGGCTATTTTACCGGTAGGTGTATCGTTATAATACATGAATTTCTTGTTGGACGACCAGACGATCCCGTTTGAGATCGTGACCTTTTTCAATTTCGTAGTGACGGTTCCGGCAGGCGAAACAGTGTACAAAGTTCCGGCACCTTTAGGCGCACCGAACCCCATCGTTCCGACCCATAAATGTCCGGCCGGATCGCATTTACCGTCATTGCAGCGCACTTTACCGTTTTCGTCAGGTATCGGAGCAACGGAAGTGGTATGTCCGTCATGCAGGTTTACCCGTACAATTTCGTTTTGCAAGGCAATGATGACCGTGCTGTCTGTTTCGGGAACCACCGTCGATACCATACGGTCGAATTTCCAGGAACTGCATTCTTTTGTATCGGGATGATATTCGTATAATGTTTGCCCTTCAATATCCACCCAGAATAAGGTGTGACGTTCGGGGTGCCAGATAGAACCTTCTCCGGTAGTCGCTTCAGCCTGATAAGCTAACTCTGCTGGAATCATTTCGACCTTTGGTGAACAGGATGTCGTCATAATTGAAATTGATAATAAAATAAATGCATTAATAAGACAATGTTTCATGGTATAAAAAGACTGTTCTTGCCAGTTATGGATAAGTTTTATGCAAACATACTAAATAAATCCGATATTTCTTTTAAATTAGGCCCCGAATTTATATAATCGGCTCTGATTGCCATTAATGAACAGATTTTAAATAAATAGTAAAATGAAAGAGTTGAATGAAAAAACTGCCGGTAAAATGCCTGCATCCGGAACGGGTCATCCAGTTCGGAGAAGGCAATTTCCTCCGGGCATTCGTGGATTGGATTATCCAGAAAATGAACGAGAATGTAAATTTTAACAGCAGTGTCGTGGTGGTCCAGCCCATCGACCGGGGAATGGTCGACATGTTGAACGCACAGGATTGCTTGTACCATGTCAATCTTCAAGGGCTGGACAAAGGTGAAAAAGTCAACAGCCTTACCCGGATCGATGTGATAAGCCGCGCATTGAATCCTTATGCGGACTTTTCCGCTTTTATGAAACTGGCAGAACAGCCGGAGATACGTTTCGTCATTTCAAATACGACGGAAGCAGGAATAACATTCGATCCGGCTTGCAAGTTGGAGGACGCGCCTGCCTCTTCCTATCCGGGCAAGCTGACGCAATTGCTTTATCACCGCTACAAGACATTTAACGGAGAAAAAGACAAAGGTTTGATTATCTTTCCGTGCGAGTTGATCTTCCTAAACGGGCATAAACTGAAAGAAACCATTTACCAGTACATCGATTTATGGCAATTAGGAGAAGATTTCAAAACCTGGTTTACGGAATGCTGCGGTGTATATGCGACACTGGTCGACCGTATTGTCCCAGGATTTCCACGTAAAGAGATCGATTCAATTAAAGAGGAACTGCAATATAACGACAATCTAGTCGTACAGGCGGAAATATTCCATTTATGGGTAATCGAAGCACCCGAATCGGTCGCCAAAGAGTTCCCGGCAGACAAAGCAGGCTTGAATGTGCTGTTTGTTCCGAGCGAGGAACCTTACCACCAGCGGAAGGTAACCCTTTTGAACGGCCCTCATACAGTTTTAGCACCTGTCTCTTGGCTTTCCGGAGTGAATATCGTGCGGGATGCCTGCCAGCACGAGGTGCTGGAGAAATATATCCACAAGGTAATGTTCGAGGAATTATTGGAAACGCTGAATCTGCCGAAAGAAGAACTGGTGAAGTTCGGCAATGACGTCATGGAACGTTTTAACAACCCGTTCGTCGACCATTCGGTCGTCTCCATCATGTTGAACTCATTTCCTAAATATGAAACACGCGACCTGCCAGGCTTGAAAGTCTATCTGGAACGGAAAGGAGAGTTGCCCAAAGGACTGGTGTTAGGTCTGGCTGCCATTATTACCTATTATAAGGGATACGTCCGTATCGATGGAACAAAATCCGAACCGAATGATTCCGCCGAAATTCTTCAACTGTTGCAGAATCTTTGGGCTACCGGCTCGACCAGGCAGGTCGCCGAAGGCGTATTAGCGGCAACTTCCATTTGGGGAGAAGACCTGAACCGCATTCCGGGATTGACCAATATGGTAAAAGGTTTCCTGGATGCCATTGAAGAAAAAGGAATGCTTAATGTCGTTAAAGAAATTTGCTGATGCGGACTTATATACAAATAAATCCGGCAGACAACGTCGTGGTCGCCGTAAGGATTTACAGACCGGCGTATCTTTGGATATCAACGGCAGAACAATCGTTGTCCTGCAGGATATCCCTGCAGGGCACAAAGTAGCTTACAGGATTTTAAAGAAGGAGACCATATCATCAAATATGGTGCTCCCATCGGACATGCACGTGAAGTGATAACTACCGGAAGCTGGGTGAATGAAAAAAATATCAAGACCAACCTGGAAGGGTTACGGGAATATGAATTCAATCCGCAACCTATTCCGGAACAGCCATCCGGAAAGTCACTTTCTTTTAAAGGATATCGCCGCAAAAATGGAGAAGTGGGAATCCGGAACGAGATATGGGTGATTCCGACTGTCGGTTGCGTCAACGGCATCACGCACCGGTTGGCAGATCGGTTACGACAGGAGACACAAGGCACCGGAGTCGATGCGATCGTCGCATTCCCTCATAATTACGGCTGTTCCCAACTGGGAGACGACCATGAGAATACCCGGAAGATTTTACGGGACATGGTTCTGCATCCGAATGCCGGTGCAGTTCTCGTCGTCGGGTTAGGCTGCGAAAACAACCAAGTCGGTGCTTTCCGGGAAATGCTTGGCAATTACGATACCGAACGCATTCCGCTTTATGGAAACGCAAAAAGTGGATGATGAACTGGAAACGGGAATGGAACTGTTGCGTAAACTCTATGCGATCGCTTCACAGGATAAACGGACGGATATTCCTTTAAGTGAGTTGCGCGTAGGATTGAAATGCGGAGGATCGGATGGATTCTCCGGTATTACGGCCAATCCGCTGTTGGGTGTCTTTTCCGACTTTCTGGTAGCACAGGGAGGAACAACTGTCCTGACGGAAGTCCCGGAGATGTTCGGCGCCGAGACGATCCTGATGAACCGGAGCGAATCGAAGGCTGTCTTTGAAAAGACTGTTCATCTGATAAATGACTTAAATCTATTCATAGAGAACAACAGCCGATTTACGAAAACCCTTCTCCCGGCAATAAGGCGGGAGGTATTTCCACCCTGGAAGAAAAATCGCTGGGCTGTACGCAAAAAGCCGGAACTTCAGCCGTCCGGGATGTTATGCTTTATGGTGAACGGCTAAAGACAAAGGGACTGAATTTATTGAGTGCCCCCGGAAACGATCTCGTGGCCAGTACGGCTCTTGCTTCCTCCGGCTGTCATCTGGTTTTGTTTACAACCGGAAGAGGGACTCCGTTCGGAACGTTTGTTCCAACAGTCAAAGTTTCGACCAACAGTAATCTAAATGCCCGCAAGCCAAACTGGATTGACTTCAATGCCGGTTCTCTTTTAGAGGGCGAAAGCATGGAGGAACTTCGTGAACGCTTTATCCGGTTCATCATTGGTATCGCAAGTGGTAACCCGACAAACAATGAAAAGAATGATTACAGAGAGATTGCAATCTTCAAATCCGGAGTAACACTTTGATTCATGGAGATATCAAAATTCCTTTATCATGATCTTTTAGGCACGGATCTCACGGATTTACACGGATAAATTTATTTTCTTTCCGCGTAATCCGTGCCTAATTATATCTCTTGCAAGCAGGATTTTGTTTCGACACTCCTTACTATTAAATCTTCTTCTCAATAACCGCCTGTACTACATTCAGTACATAATCGCCTAACTTTTCGGCCTCACCGATGATGTCCATGTAGTAGACACCGTCCTGGTACTGGTATTTCTTGTTGTTGATGTCTTCCACATTATGGATCTTCAACTGATTGCGATAATTGTTTATTTCATTTTCGATATTGTAAGATGGGTTGACATCGTCGCGTACAAGTTCCGATTTCTTCAGTATCTCGATCATGCGATGCAAAGCCTTCTCCGTAAGTGCCAACATCTGGTCCACATTATGGTTCTGCTCGTCTGTGAATATCGATTTAAACTCGTTGCGGCGTTTGATGCTTCGCGCCATATTATTGCAGGAATCTGCTATACTTTCGATCTCCGATACGGCACGCAGCATGATACGGATTTCTTCCTTCCCTTCCGAACTCAAGCGGCCTTCAGCCACGCAAGTCAAATAATTGGCAATCTCGATCTCCATCCGGTCGCTGATACTTTCGTATTTCTCTACACGGCTATATGTTTTCAGGAAAGCATCCTCGTTCTTCTCATAGAACAGAGCTTTCACCATATCCAGCATACGGCCCGTACGCTCGGCAAACAGCGTGATCTCCTTACGTGCTTGCAAGATCGAAAGTTCGGCAGTCGACAGCATCCCCCCCGTAATATAACGTAAACGATATTCCTCATCCTCATCTTTCTTTCCTTTGATAAGGAAGCAAACCGTCTTCTCTATCAATCCGACAAACCAGATCATAACAAATGTATTACTGATATTGAAAGCCGTATGGAAAGCGGCCAGTTTGAAGGATACTGCTACCGAGGGATCGGAAATGCGCATTACATTCGTGACGAACCAAGAAACGGCATTGGTGAACGGATAGAACAAAATCAACACCCAGATCACACCGAATATATTAAAGGCAAGATGTGCCAAAGCCGCCCGTCTGGCTTGCGTATTACCGGTCAAAGCCGCCAGGTTGGCCGTAATCGTTGTTCCTATATTTTCACCCAATACGAGTGCCACACCCAATTGGTAGTCGATCCACCGTTGGCACACATAATCAACGTAATGGCCATCGTTGCAGCTGAAGCCTGCACGATCATGGTCAGGATAGCCCCGATAAACAAGAACAGGATGATAGAGAAAAATCCCATATCGGCATAATTCTGCACGAAGGCAAGCATCTCCGGATTGGCTCCGAGATCCGGAGCATTGGCTTTCAGGGCCTGAAGCCCATAAAAAGGAAAGAGAAACCGAAAATGAACTCCCCGACCGACTTACGTGAGCTTTTGCCGGAAAAGAGGAGTGGAATGCCGAATGCGAGTAGAGGAAGGAGAAAGCCGCGATGTCGACTTTGAATCCGAGAGCCGAGATCAACCACGCGGTAACGGTCGTACCGATATTGGCTCCCATTATGACACCGATGGATTGGGTAAGAGTGAGCAGACCAGCGTTTACGAAACTGACCACCATGACTGTAGTGGCGGATGATGATTGGATCAGGGCGGTAATTAAAACTCCGGTAAGAACTCCGGTAACCCTGTTGGTCGTCATGGCCGTCAGAATCCTGCGCAAACTGTCCCCCGCAAATTTCTGCAGACCTTCGCTCATGATCTTCATACCGTATAGGAACAACCCCAAGGAACCTATAAGGCGTAGAAAATCAAAAATGAATAGTCCATTTAAAATACGTTTAAGTGGATGTATATCCGATTAATATTCCTAACTTTAGGGGACAAAAGTATAAATAATAACTGAGATACCATGTCTGAAACTATTACAATTTATTGCAAAAATAACAATACTTACAAAGAAGTTCCCATTGGTTCTTCGCTGTTGGACATCTATTCACTGGTTGGTGCTCCCCTCCGGTTACGACCGATGAATGCACAGGTAAATAATAAAACAGAGGGGCTTACCTTCCGTTGTTGGCATCCGAAAGATGTTGAATATGTCGACTATACGCAACTTTCGGGAATGCGGACATATGTCCGTTCCCTCTGTCATATTTTCTCGAAAGCAGTGAACGACGTGCTCCCTTCAGCGACTCTGAACCTGGAGCATCCCATCTCGAAAGGCTATTATTGCGTTATTCACAACGGTAAAGACATAGACGAGGAGACGATCGGCAAGATCAAGAAACGGATGCGTGAAATCATCGACGCAGACCTTCCTTTCCATTTGAAAACGATTCGCACGATCGATGCCGCAGTCTTGTTCCGTGAAAGGGGCATGAACGACAAAGCCCGTCTGATCGAAAGCGCCGGTATGCCTTATACGTCTTATTACGAATTGGATGGCTACATCAATTATTTCTATGGCTGCCTGACTCCTTCCACCGGCTACATCCAGGTTTTGACCTGGTTCCCTATTTCGACGGCGTGTTGTTGCGTGTGCCTCAAAGGACGAATCCGACGGAATTGGAACCGGTCATCCGCCAAGATAAAATGTTTCAGGTTTATAAGGAGCATCTGACCCTGCAACGCACGGTCGGATTGGACAACGTCGGCGACCTGAACCGGGCGATAGAGAAAGGCATGACATCCGAGGTCGTCATGGTCTCCGAAGCCATGCAGGAAAAGCAGGTAGCCAAGATCGCAGAGGAGATTGCCGCCCGCTACGATAACGGCGTCCGCATCGTGTTGATTTCCGGACCGTCTTCTTCGGGGAAAACGACTTTCTGCAAACGGTTGCAGGTTCAGTTGATTACAAACCTGATCCATCCGGTCGGACTTTCATTGGACGATTATTTCCTGAACCGTGAAGATACGCCGAAGGACGAATCCGGCGAATATGACTTCGAATCGTTGTATGCGCTCGACCTGCCTTATTTCAACAGCGAATTGCAGAAACTCCTTTCAGGTGAAGAGATCGAAGTGCCGAGCTTTAATTTCGAGACAGGTCGCCGCGTTTTCAAAGGAAAGAAACTGAAGATGCAGAAAAACTCCGTCCTGGTGATAGAAGGCATTCACGCCCTGAACCCCGAACTGACTTCCATGATCGAAGACTGCTATAAATACCGGATCTATGTATCCGTGCTGACTTCCATCTCGTTGGACAACCATAACTGGATTCCGACAACGGACAACCGTCTCTTACGCCGCATCATCCGCGATTACCGGTTCCGCGGATATTCCGCCCGTGACACGATCGCACGCTGGCCCAGCGTACGCCGAGGTGAGGACAAATGGATATTCCCGTATCAGGAGAATGCGGATGCGATGTTCAACAGCGCCATGTTGTATGAACTGGCTGCCCTGCGCAAGGAAGCCGAACTGATCTTGGGCGAAGTGCGCGAATGCGATCCGGAGAATGCGAGGCGTACCGTTTCCTCCGTTTCCTCCGTTACTTTAATTACATCCCCGATGTCGGGCTTCCGGGCACTTCCCTTTTGCGTGAGTTCCTCGGAGGCGGCAGTTTCCGATATTGATCTGCAACAACGGAATGCTTTCGTTGGGAGGAATAAAAGTTACATACCTATGAAAATACTGTTTCCCACCTATGAAAATATATTTCCCCGCAAGAGAAAATAAATTTATAGGTGGAAAACAGGTGTCCGCATTCATAGTTACAACCTGGAACCGGTTTGCAATATTACCCTGGCCATGCTCTTTTTCGGCGAAGCGAAAGGGTTGAACCCTGCTTTCCATGCCGGATTAGGGTTGCACCTCCTTTCCGTCCTACGAGAAACGCAGGAAGCTATCCGTTGTAAGGGAGCGTAAACCAGAACCGCGCACCTTCTCCCGGCCTCGAATCGACACCGATTGTCCCATTGAGAGCTTCGATGATGGTTTTGCAGATTGTCAAGCCCAAACCGGTCCCTTGCTTAAACGAGTTGACTTTCACGAAACGGTCGAAGATTGCCTGTTGGTGCTGGGGTGATATTCCGATACCTGTATCGATTACTTCCACCAATACATATTTTTCTACGATACGGTAGGAAAACCTGATGCTTCCCACCTCTGTAAATTTGACCGCGTTCGAGATCAAATTCGAAAGCACCTGCGTGACTCGTTTCGGATCGGTATGAACGAAGATGTCCGGCAGAGCATCGAAGTCACAGATCAAAGAAACCTTTCAGGCATTTTCATCGCATGTACCTGAAACTGTTCATGGAAGATATCTTTCAGGCTGGTATCGGAAAGCGAGTAATCCAAAACGCCCGATTCTATTTTGGAAAAATCAAGTATATCAGTAATCAAACGAAGGAGCAAATCGCTATTCTTATTGATTATTTTGACAAACTCTTCTTTTTCTTCTTTATCTCAGTCTCGGCAAGGATATTGGAAAATCCGATTATGGCGTTGAGCGGCGTCCGAATCTCATGGCTCATATTGGCAAGGAAGGCTGATTTCAGTTTGTCCGCCTCACGCACCTTCTGTATCTCCAGTTCCGACTGCCGGGTTTCATATTCCGCATGGTGCAGTTTCTCTTCCAACAGTTTTTCTTCCGTGATGTTAGTAATATGGCAGATCATTTTGTTCTGCGCTTGCTTCCTTTCGTCTTATAAGCCTGCGCATTGATGCGGATCCAGATCGTTTCGTTTTCAATAGCGGTACGACATTCGAAGCTGCAATGATCCTGCTTCCCTTCTATCACCTGGAAAAGCAGGTTGACATTATCGGCCGAACGAACAATCTGCTGTACACCTCCAATCGTCATGTACTTATTACTTCTCAAGTAGTTGAAGAGCTTGTTATCTTCCGGTGTTTCGTTCAGGAGTGGATTGACAAACAATTCTTTCTTTCCGATATCATATTCGACAATAAGGGAATGACCGGACAAGAGAACTGCTTTTAGGATCGCCAAATTGTTTTGCGTCTGCTCCTCTTTGACCCGTTTTTCTGTCTCGTCGGAGATAATCAGCAAATAGCCGATATGACCGAACTCCCGGTCGTTCAACCCAATTCCTTTCACCATCAGATATTTGGTTTCATCAGAAATGCTGGAATTATAGTAACGGGCATCCCGGATACAATTGAAATCGTATGCAAGTGGAAAACTGAATGCCTTCTTCTTCTTGATCTGATTAAGGATTCTCTCTGGGACAGCCGGATTCTTGAACAGGTTGACTCCCAATAAGTATTCCCGGGAACTGCCAAAGATTCTAGTGTCGGCATCGTTTATATCGATCAGATAACCTTCTGCATCATATAATTCCACCCCGATCGCAGATTATTGAAAAACTGCTGAAACTTTGTACTCAGCTTGGAGATACGTTTTCTCGATTCCTCCAGGTTGTAATTGGTTTGCCAGCGTTCGATTATTATGGAGAAAATACCAGCAATGATATGCATGTCTTCCACTTCCGAAGCAGTCCAGAAACGGCTCGTCCGGATCGAATCGAAACCGATGAACCCTGTACTTTATTATGGAAGGTAAGCGGGACGATCAGCATGGACTTCAGCTGTTGTTTAGTCAACAGGATTTTGTCGATATCCGCTTCGGCAGGTAAGCCGGCGATATCTCCCAGCACGATATCGTGTCCGGCTTTAACAGTGTCAATAATCCACGGGATTGTATCGCATGTCAACTTATTCCGATCATCCTTAGGGATCTTTACCCACGAACTCATTACTTCACACGTGAAATTGGCCGAAAAACCGTCTTCTTCAAAGATGGCAACATAGCCCCAATCAGCATTGAAATAGTCCAGTAACAAATTCATTGCTTTTTCGATAGGCTTGTTTTCTTCGTTGAAAAGGATCGCCAAGACTTCAGAAATAATACGTTTGATTGTCGGCGTTTCCGAAGATATATAAATCTCGGCATTGTCAGGTTCATTATCTCTGGCTTCCAGTAATCGTATTAATTCTTCCCGGGGCAACTGATCGTATAGGGATGCTTTAAGAGTCATATAAGATTCTTTATCTGATCGCAAAAGTAGAAAATAGTTTTGATTTTTAATACTTTTCGGCAATAATAATAATTTAATCTATCCTCCTTTAGAACTATTATATTTTGAATGTCGAGATCATTCCGTGTAAAAAGTTATATTTGCATGTTCTAACATTGGACGGTCTGGTGATTGTCCTTTCATTATTGAATTTGATTATGTT
>ENA-OQCS01000861-OQCS01000861.1-human-gut-metagenome-genome-assembly--contig:-NODE-861-length-16626-cov-4.476332_pt1 | contig 16626 bp, 32 predicted proteins | sample MGYA00242757_ERZ504575 | MGnify/ENA primary metagenome ERZ504575 (study PRJEB26092, sample SAMD00036297) | human gut metagenome | host: Homo sapiens | study: EMG produced TPA metagenomics assembly of...
CTGTCGCCATGCCTGCCGCCGCACCGGAGCCCGCCGCGCAGGCACCTGCCGCCGCACCGGAGCCCAAGGGCACCGAGGTGACCGCTCCCATGTCGGAGTTTTCTATGCTGCCCCGGCGCCGGGCGACGAGCCGTTTGTGCACGTGGGCTCCAAGTCGAAGGCCGGTGAGACCTCTGCATCATCGAGGCCATGAAGGTTCTCAACGAGGTGACGGCCGAGGCAGACGGCGAGGTGCTCGAGATCTGCGTGGCCGACGGCGACCTCGTGGAGTTCGGCAGTTGCCTTATGAGGATCGGATAGGTGATGTCCATGAACAAAGAAGAGCTCAAGAAGCTGTTGCCGCATCGCGAACCGATGCTTTTGCTCGACGAGGCCGAGCTGGTGGGCGACGAGGCCCACGGCAAGATCACGATTACGGGCGACGAGTACTTTTTGCAGGGGCATTTTCCGGGAAACCCGGTAGTCCCCGGCGTGATTCAGTGCGAGATGCTCGCCCAGAACTGCTGCGTGCTGCTGATGGGCGATGAGGAGGCGCGCGGCGCGACGCCGTTCTACACGAGTCTGGACAAGGTGCGCTTTAAGCGTCCGGTGCGCCCGGGCGACACGGTGGATCTGGTGTGCTCCATCACGCGTGCGCGCGGGCCGTTCCGCTTTGCGACGGGTACTGCGAGCGTCAACGGTGAGGTTTGCTGCCGCGCCGATATGTCTTTTGCACTCATGCACGAAAGTTAAGGAAGCTTCATGTTCGACAAAGTGCTCATCGCCAACCGCGGCGAAGTCGCGGTCCGTGTTATCCGCGCGTGCCGCGATATGGGCATCAAGACCGTCGCTGTTTATTCCACGGCCGATGCGGACGCGCTGCACGTGCAGCTTGCCGACGAGGCGTATTGCATCGGCGGCCCGCGTCTTGCGAGAGCTACCTCAACGACGATGCCGTGCTCACCTGTGCCGTGAAGTCGGGGGCAAAGGCGATCCATCCTGGCTACGGTTTCTTTTCCGAGAAGGCGAGCTTCGTGCGCGACTGCGACAAATACGGTCTGGCGTTTGTCGGTCCTTCGGCCGAGGTGATCGACAGCATGGGCGACAAGGACGCCGCGCGTCGAACGGCCGCCGCGGCGGGCGTGCCCATCGTGCCGGGCTGCGATTTGCTCAAAAGTCCCGAGGAGGCAACGGCCGAGGCCGAGCGCATTGGCTGCCCCGTGCTTATTAAGGCGCGCGCGGCGGTGGCGGTCGCGGCATTCGCAAGGTCGAGCGCGTGGAAGATGCGGCAAAGGCGTCATCGAGGCGCGTGCCGAGGGCGAGGCTGTTTTTGGCGACGGCGAGTGCTACATGGAGAAGTTCGTCGCGCCGGCGCACCACGTTGAGGTGCAGATTATGGCCGATAAGCAGGGCCATGTGTTTTCGCTCGGCGAGCGCGAGTGCTCGGTACAGCGTCGCAACCAAAAGCTGATCGAGGAGAGCCCTGCGCCGTGCCTCGACGAACACGACGACATTCGTGCTCGCATGCACAAGGCAGCGCGTGACTTGGCTCGTGCCGTCGGCTACGAGGGAGCGGGTACCATCGAGTTTTTGTACTCGGACGACGGCAATTTCTACTTTATGGAAATGAACACGCGCTTGCAGGTGGAGCACCCGGTTACGGAGTTTGTGACCGATACCGACTTGGTCAAGTGGCAGCTGCGTGTGGCAGCCGGCCAGCCTCTGCCCTTTGAGCAGGAGGACATGCCGGTCCGCAACCACGCCATGGAGTGCCGCATCAATGCCGAAACGCCGGACTTTCTGCCGTCATGCGGAACGGTCACCGCGTTGCGTGTGCCGGGTGGTCCGCGCGTACGCTGGGATTCCGCCATGTTTACCGGTGCGAAAGTTCCGCCGTACTACGACTCCATGCTTGGCAAGCTCATCGTGTGTGCGCCCACGCGCGACGGCGCCATTCGCAAGATGCGCTCGGCTCTGGGCGAGCTCGTGATCGAGGGCGTGAGCGAAAACAGCGAGCTTCAGCTCGACGTGCTGGCAAACGACGAGTTCTTGTCGGGCATGTACCACACCGATCTGATGGGGCATCTCTATGCTGATGAATAGAAAAGCGAAGACGGTCAACGTCCTCGAGGGGCCGATGACCGAGTCGTGCGCCGAGTTTCCCGCGCGCCACGTGTTTATTAAGTGCCGGAGTGCCGTCGCGTGATCGACGAGGCGCGTCTGCACGATAACCTCGAGGTCTGCCCTCGTTGCGGCAAACACTTTCGCGTGAGCGTCGCGCGCGCATGCGCATGACGGTTGACGAGGGCACGTTTGAGGAATGGGATGCCAATCTGGCGTCGGAGGACTTCCTCTCGTTTCCCAGTTATGCCGACAAGCTCAAGGGCGCGGTCGAGCGTTCGGGCGAGCGCGATGCCGTTGTGTGCGGCAGGGGCAAAATCTGCGGTTGCGATACGGCGCTCTTCTTTATGGATGCCAACTTATGATGGGCTCGATGGGTTCCGTGGTGGGCGAGAAGATCTGTCGCACATTTGAGCGTGCGACCGAGATGGGATTGCCAGTTGTCGGCTTTACCGTTTCGGGCGGTGCGCGCATGCAAGAGGGTGTGACATCGCTTATGCAGATGGCCAAGATTTCTGCGGCGGTTAGCGCCACAGCGAGGCGGGCGGCCTGTATATCACGGTGCTCACCGACCCCACGACTGGCGGCGTGACCGCGAGCTTTGCCATGGAGGGCGACATTATCCTGGCCGAGCCCGATGCCCTGACGGCATTTGCCGGCCCACGCGTGATCGAGCAGAACATGCACAAGCGCCTGCCCAAGGGATTCCAGCGCTCCGAGTTTTTGCTGGAGCACGGCTTTTGCGATGCCGTTGTTCCGCGTGGCGAGATTGCGCTCACGGTAGGCGAGCTGTTGGCGCTGCACGAAGGCACGCGCCCGGCCTGGGGGCACCGCATGAAATCGTGCATACGGGTCGCCGCGGCAAAAAGCTGGGACACTTGTTTAAGCGCTCGGCGGCACCAAAAACCGCGCTCGAGATTGTCAAGCAGACCCGCTCGGCAGATCGCGCCACGGCGGGTGAGATGATCTCGCTGGGCCTCGACGGATTCGTTGAGCTGCACGGCGACCGTTACTTTGGCGACGACGCCGCTGTGTTGGCTGGCATTGGCTGGAAAGACGGACGCCCCGTAACGGTTATCGCCATCGAGCGCGGCACCACGACCAAAGAGCGTATCCGCCGCAACTTTGGCATGGCGCATCCCGAGGCTACCGCAAGGCGCGTCGCCTTATGCGTCAGGCCGAAAAGTTTGGTCGACCGGTTCTGTGCCTGGTCGATACTTCGGGCGCGTTTTGCGGCATCGGTGCCGAGGAGCGCGGCCAGGGCGAGGCGATTGCCCAGAATCTCATGGAGATGAGCGGCCTTAAGACGCCGATTGTCTCGGTGGTGACAGGCGAGGGCGGCTCTGGTGGCGCGCTGGCGCTATCCGTGGCCGACCGCATCCTGATGCTCTCGAGCTCGGCCTATTCGGTCGTGAGCCCCGAGGCCTGCGCGTCGATCCTGTGGAAGGATACCGAGCGCGCGAATGAGGCTGCCGAGGCGCTGAAGCTCACGGCCCCCGATCTGTTGGCGCTCGGCATCATCGACGGCATTGTCGACGATAGGGGCTTGTCGCATGAGGAGATCGCCGCTGCGGTCATGTCCTCGGCATTCGGCGCCTTCGATGCGCTTGGGCAGCTCGACGACGTGACCCTCACAAACCTCCGCTACGAAAAGTACCGCGCAATCGGTCAGTACCGCACGATGTGACAAAGGGACAGCCCACATGTCACATTGGGAAAGGCGTTCTATGTCACAAGTTTCTAACACCACGTTTGCAGCGACGGTTTCATCAAACGCCATGGCCGTGGTGGACTATCTGTCCAAAAGCATGATGTCGCGCTGCCGTTTATTGTCTGCGCGGCGTTGTTCCGCACCGTCGCCGTCATTATGGGCGATGGCATGCTGGGCCTGTGGCCAGCCGATTCCGAAATCTATCGCCTGTTCTACAGTTGGCTCTATAACGCCGGCTACTACTTTTGCCCATTTATCTTGGTTGGGCGGCCGCCGCCAGCTCGGTTGCTCGGAGCAGCTGGGCATGATGCTGGGCGGCGTATTGATTGCGCCCGATCTGCTTAAGCTCGTCGATGCCGCATCGAGACGGGGGCATCGATGACTTCCGTGTATGGCCTGCTTCCCGCGCCGGTCAACGATTACACGACGACTGTTATTCCGGTTCTCATCTCGGTGCCTGTGCTATGGCGAGTGGAGTGTTTCTTTCGGCGCGTTATCCCTAAGGCCGTGGCGTTTTCGTTCGTTCCGTTTGCAACCATGCTCGTCATGGTTCCGGTTTCGCTGTGCATTACGGCGCCGGCGGGCAGCTATCTGGGCATGCTGTTGGGACAGCTTATGTTTATGCTTGGCAATTCCGGTGGCATCGTGTCGCTGCTCACGCTCATGGGGCTTGCCGCGGGTTGGGAGTTCCTTAAGATTGCGGGCATCAGCAACGTTGTCCTATCGCTCGCCTATGCGCAGTTTATGAGTGTGGGAACGGATTCGTGCATTCTGATCGCCGCGACGATGGCGACGTTTGCCGTTTGGGGCATGCCCTTTGGTGCGTCGCTTCGCGTTGCGGATAAGGACGAGAAGGCTCTCATGCTGGGCTATTCGATCTCGGGCGTGCTTGGTGGCGTAAGTGAGCCGGCGCTGTACGGTTGCGGCTTTAAATATGGCAGGTGCCTGACGTGCATGGCCATTGGCGGCGCCGTCGGAGCCTTGTTGCGGCCGTGGGCCACGTTACGGCCTATACCATCGGTATGACGAATGTCCTCATGGTCATTGGTTTTGCCACGGGCGGTATTTCGAACCTGCTGTGGTGCTGCGCTGCCGGCGGCACGGCATTTGCGGTGTCTGCGGCGCTGAGCTACTGCTTTGGCGTGGTGCCGACGAAGGAGCAGACGGCAGAAGACGAAGCCGATTCGCCCGAAACAGTGGTGAGCGCTGCTGAAGCAAGCGCATAGACCTGTGCGACAAAAGGACGATTCCATTGTCATGTTCCAAGGCCGCGGCTCGTGTGGGTTGCGGCCTTTTGTATCTGGGGGACAAAGTGGCTACACTACAATCCGTTTGAGCAATAGATATATGGGTAGTGCCGTGGGGGCGGATATAGATGGTCGAGTGGATTGTTCGTCGTGCGCAGGGTGACCGTGCGCGCGTGGGCACGTTGACGGGCGTGGTGTGTATTCTCGCTAATGTTGCACTTTGTGCTGCGAAGGGCGCAATTGGCGTGCTGTCGGGATCGGTTTCGATTGTGGCGGACGCATGAACAACTTGTCCGATGCCAGCTCGAATATCGTGAGCGTGCTGGGCTTTAAGCTGGCGAGCAAGCCGGCCGATCCCGAGCATCCTTACGGACATGGTCGCTACGAGTATCTTTCTGGCCTGGTCGTGGCGGCGCTCGTGCTGCTGATCGGCCTTGAGCTTATCAAGTCCTCGTTTGAGCGCATCATCCACCCCGAACCTGTCGAGTTCTCGCTTGCCCTGGTGGCAGTTCTGGCGCTTTCGATGGTTGTAAAGCTGTGGATGGCGGCCCTCAACCAAAAGCTCGGTGATCGCATTGAGTCCGAGACGCTGCATGCGACGGCTCAGGACTCAAAGAACGATGTTCTTGCTACGGGTGCTGTGCTGGCGTGCGCAATTGTTTCGCAGGTGACGCACATCAATCTTGACGCATGGGTCGGTCTTGCCGTTGGCGCCTATATTGGCTGGAGCGGCTTTGAGCTTATCCAAGATACGGTGAGTCCGCTTTTGGGCCAGGCACCGATCCCAAGTTGGTTAAACACATCCGAGACAAGATCATGAGCTACCCCGGCGTTTGGGCGTTCATGACCTGATGGTTCACGATTACGGTCCGGGTAGGAAGTTTGCAAGTGCGCACGCCGAGATGGCGGCCGAGGCCAGCCCGCTGGAAAGTCATGACACGCTCGATAACATAGAGCAGTCGTTTAGGGACGAGGACGGCATGATCGTCACGCTCCATTACGATCCCATCGTGACCGACGATTCAAATGTGGCGAGCATGCGCCTGCGCATCAATGCTATGGCTCAAGAGATCGATAGCCGCCTTTCGATTCACGATCTGCGTTGCGTGCCGGGTCCCACGCACACCAATGTGATCTTTGACTGCGTGCGTCCCTCGGATTTGAGCATGGATGCCGAGGACCTAAAACACGCGCTGGCCCAGAGGGTCGAATCGGAATATCCCAAGTCGATTGCCAAGATTACGATCGACGAAGACTACGTAGGGCATACCCACGAATAGGATTGCGCCACGCAAGCTATCGAAGCAGAAGGGGAGAGCATGAAGCGTCTCTATCTACTCCGTCACGGCCAGACGGAATTCAACGTCAAAAAGCTGGTCCAGGGCCGCTGCGATTCACCTTTGACCGACCTGGGCCGCAAACAAGCGGGAATGGCAGCCGCATGGCTCAAAGCCCACAACGTCGTCCCCGACAAAGTGGTCTCCTCACCTTTGGGCCGAGCCATGGCCACGGCAGGCCTCGTCGCAACCGAGCTCCTCGGCCCGGACGCAGCAGTCGAGTCCTGCGAAGGCATCATCGAGCGCTGCTACGGCACCTTCGAAGAAGGCCCCCACGACGCCCTGCCCACCGACGTCTGGGATCGGGCGAGGACCTGGTCCCCTTCGGAGGAGAGGGAAGCAAAGCGTTACAAGAACGCATGGTAGCCACCCTCACCAATATCATGGGCTTCGAGGGCATCGAAACCCTCTTAGCAGTAAGCCACGGCAGCGCCAGCCGCCAATTCATCAAGGCTGCAGCTCCAGAGGGCTTCGAGCTCCCAGCAAAACTCCCCAATTGCGCCATCATGATTTTCGATTTTGATGATGCGCGAGAAGAGGACGATGCGCCCCAATGCAAGTTCACCTTGCAGCAAATTGTGGACCCCCAACAAAGGCATTAGCCTGAACGAGCAGAGTTAAGCAGACATCAACGTGGCGTTCCCAGTGTGCGGCGGAGGGGGCGGGCCTGAGACATATTAAGGTTGTCGCGAGTTCCGCACGAACAGGAGAGCACTTAATGTGCTCTCCGTCGTGAGCAGGACTGTAGAGCAGCAACCTTAATATGTCTCAGGCCCGCCCCCTCCGCCGCACACTGGGAACGTGCCACGCACTTACCTGCGTAAACAATGTGAGTGAAATATGAATCTCGATGGATACGCCCGCAGCCGTGTATACTAAACAGCTGTGTGTAACCAGGGGAGTATTCTGGCTGGACAAAATGCCTGCTTAATAGGGTTGTCAGGTAGTCCGGGCGAAATACAAGGCTGGGGAGCACGTCGTGTAAGTAGTGGTCCTCTAGGGGCGTACGCTCGGTGGTGTACGCATTGTCCCAAGACCACGCGAGAGTTGGGATCATATCTTGATCAGCATGATTCTCGGCCGCAAGATTGGCATGACCCAGGTTTGGGACGAGGACGACAACGTCGTTCCCGTCACGGTCATCCAGGCTGGCCCCTGCGCTGTCTCGCAGGTTAAAACTCAGGCAACCGACGGCTATGACGCCGTCCAGATCGGTTTCGGCGACATCAAGCCAAGAACGTGAACAAGCCCATGGCTGGTCACTTCGCCAAGGCCGGCGTCGAGCCTGTCCGCTTCCTTCGTGAGGTCCGCGTCGAGAACGGCGAGGAGCACAAGGTCGGCGAGGTCGTCACCGTCGCTGATTTCGCTGATGTCGAGAAGGTCGACGTCATCGGTACCTCCAAGGGTAAGGCTTCCAGGGTCGCATCAAGCGCTGGGGTCAGCGCCGCGGTCCTATGACGCATGGTTCTCACTTCCAGCGTCACCCCGGTTCTATCGGTCAGTGCGCCTATCCTGCGCGCGTCCTCAAGGGCGTCAAGATGGCCGGTCACATGGGTAACGAGCGCGTTACCGTCAAGAACCTTTCCGTTGTCCGCATCGATGCCGAGCAGAACCTCATCTTGGTCAAGGGCGCTGTCCCGGGTGCCAAGAATGGTCTCGTCGCCATCCGTATGGCCTAAGGGCCCAGCCCATTTAGCCCAGCGTCATACCAAGGAGAACACTTAAATGGCAAGTTTGAAGTAAAGAACAGCGAGGGCAAGAAGGTCGCCGAGGCCGAGCTCGCCGCTGAGGTGTACGGCATCGAGCCGAACATCCACGTTATGCACCACATCGTCAAGTGCCAGATGGCCTCTTGGCGTCAGGCACCCAGTCCGCTAAGGGCCGCTCTGAGGTTTCCGGTGGCGGCAAGAAGCCTTGGCGTCAGAAGGGCACCGGCCGTGCCCGCCAGGTTCCATCCGTGCTGCCCAGTGGCGTCACGGTGGCGTTGTCTTCGCCCCCAAGCCCCGTTCCTACGCTAAGCGTATGAACAACAAGGAGGTCAAGCTGGCTATGCGCTCCGCGCTGTCCGCCAAGCTGGCCGATGGCGAGCTCGTGCTCGTCGACGACTACGGCTTCGAGAAGCTTCCACCAAGGCTGCCGTCGCCATGCTCAAGGCTCTCGGCCTTGAGGGCAAGCGTCTGACCATCATCGTCCGCGATGAGGACGTCAACGCCTACCTGTCGTTCCGCAACATTCCCAAGACGTTCATCATCACCGCCGACGAGGCCAACACCTACGATCTCGTCAACAACAACGCTGTGCTGATGCCCGCCGACATCGCCGCTCACTTCGGGGAGGTGCTTGCATAAATGACCGCCCACGAGATCATCATCCGTCCGATCGTGTCCGAGCGTTCCTTCTCCGGCATGGAGCAGAACAAGTACACGTTCGAGGTCGCCAAGGATGCTAACAAGTATCAGATCAAGGACGCTGTCGAGGAGATCTTCGGCGTCAAGGTCGTTCGCGTGAATACCCTGACGGTCAAGCCCAAGACCAAGCGTGTGCGCTATGTCGCCGGCAAGACCCGTTCTTGGAAGAAGGCCATCGTCACGCTGGCCGAGGGCGACACCATCGAGGTCTTTGGCAACCAGGCCTAAGACTCGCTGCTGTTGAGTGAGCTCATGCCTCCCAAATAGGGGAGGCGAGAGCTCAAGGTTTTGGGCGTATAAAATGGACACGCCCGGAGCCGTGTATACGTCCGGTGTCATCGCACCCGAGGCAGAACCTCGAATCCCTGTCTGCGATGGCTAACGGATTCCTATTGAAAGGGATTGTAATGGCTGTAAAGCACCTTAAGCCGACCTCCGCTGGTAGGCGTTGGCAGACGATCTCCGACTTCTCCGAGATCACCTGCACCAAGCCCGAGAAGTCTCTTCTCGAGCCCCTGCCCAAGAAGGCCGGTCGTAACAACAACGGCCGCATCACCACCCGCCACCAGGGCGGCGGCGTGAAGCGTCGTTACCGCGTGATCGACTTCAAGCGCAACAAGGACGGCGTGCCCGCCAAGGTTGCCACGATCGAGTACGATCCGAACCGTTCCGCTCGCATCGCTCTGCTGCACTACGCTGACGGTGAGAAGCGCTACATCTTGGCTCCCAAGGGCCTCGAGGTTGGTCAGACCATCATGTCCGGTTCTGACGCCGACATCAAGCCGGGCAACGCTCTGCCCCTCGCCGACATCCCCGTCGGTACGCTCATCCACGCCGTCGAGTTCCAGCCGGGCAAGGGCGCTGCTATCGCCCGTTCCGCCGGTAACTCCTGCCAGCTGATGGGTAAGGAGGCAAGTACGCTATCGTCCGTATGCCTTCCTCCGAGATGCGCCGCATCCTCGTTACCTGCCGCGCCACCGTCGGTGAGGTCGGCAACGCCGATCACGCCAACATCGTCATCGGCAAGGCCGGCCGTAAGCGTCACTTGAACGTGCGCCCGACCGTCCGCGGTACCGTCATGAACCTGTCGACCACCCGCACGGCGGTGGCGAGGGCAAGAACCACACCTCTGGTCGACCCTCCGTTACCCCCTGGGGTAAGCCGACGAAGGGCCTTCGTACGCGCAAGAAGAAGAAGGTCTCGAACCAGCACATCATTCGTCGCCGTAAGAAGTAATTTCGGATACCGAGTTTTAGGAGAAAGCACTTATGAGCAGAAGTCTCAAAAAGGGCCCGTTCGTGGAGACTCGCCTTCTCTCGCGTATCACCGCGATGAACGAGGCTGGCAAGAAGGACGTCGTGAAGACCTGGTCCCGCGCGTCCACCATCTTCCCCGAGATGGTTGGTCACACCATCGCCGTCCACGACGGCCGCAAGCATGTGCCCGTGTATGTTACCGAGTCCATGGTTGGTCACAAGCTCGGCGAGTTCGCGCCGACTCGTACGTTCCGTGGCCACAAGGCCAAATAGGGGGTTAACCGTAAATGGCAACTAAGTCTATTGAAACTGAGGCCACCGAGGTTCGCGCCGTCGCTAAGTACGTGCGTGTTTCCCCCAGCAAGGCCCGCCTGGTGGTCGATCTGATCCGCCGCAAGCCTGTCGCTCAGGCCTTCGACATCCTCCACTTCTGCGACCGCGCCGTCGCCGTGGATGTCGAGAAGGTTCTCCGTTCCGCCGTTGCGAACGCCGAGAACAACAACGGTCTGCGTGCCGACAACCTGGTTGTCGCCGCTGCCTATGTTGACGAGGGTCCGACGCTTAAGCGCATCCGTCCCCGCGCCAAGGGTTCCGCTTCTCGCATTCTGAAGCGTACTTCCCACATCACCGTCGTCGTTGCTCCTCGAAAGGAGGCGTAAAGCTGTATGGGTCAGAAAGTCTACCCCACCGGCTTCCGTCTTGGCATCACCGAGAACTGGCGCTCCCGCTGGTTCGCAGAGAAGGATTACGCTAAGACCCTCGGTAACGATCTCGAGATCCGCAAGTACCTCGAGAAGCGTCTTTCCCGCGCAGCTGTCTCCCGCGTCGAGATCGAGCGCGCAGGCGACAAGGTGAAGGTCATCATCCTCACCGCTCGCCCCGGCGTTGTCATCGGTAAGAAGGGTGCCGAGATCGATACCCTCCGCACCGAGCTCGAGAAGGTCGCTGGCGTCTCCAAGGGCCAGCTCTCCGTCGACGTTGTCGAGATCAAGCGCCCGAGCTCGACGCCAACCTCGTTGCTCAGTCCATCGCTGAGCAGCTCGAGGGCCGCGTTGCCTTCCGTCGCGCTATGCGCAAGGCTGTCCAGTCCGCCCGCAAGGCCGGCGCCAAGGGCATCCGTATCCAGTGCTCCGGTCGTCTCGGCGGTGCCGAGATGGGCCGTCGTGAGTGGTACCGTGAGGGTCGCGTGCCTCTGCACACCCTCCGTGCCAAGATCGACTACGGCACGGCTGTCGCCAGCACCACCATGGTGCCTGCGGCGTGAAGGTCTGGATCTACCTGGGCGAGAAGCTCCCGGGCCAGCCTGTTCCCAACCCTGCACTCGAGGGCTCTTCCCGTCCTCGTCGTCGTAACTCCGAGAGGAGGGGTCAGTAGTGCTTGCCCCTAAGCGTATTCTTCACCGCAAGGTGCAGCGTGGTCCATGAAGGGCCAGGCCAAGGTAATACCGAGCTGCATTTCGGCGAGTTTGGTATCCAGGCTCTCGAGGCCCATTGGATCACCAACCGTCAGATCGAGGCCGCTCGTATTGCCATGACCCGCTACATGAAGCGTGGCGGTCGTGTCTACATCACGATCTTCCCCGATAAGCCCATCACCAAGAAGCCTGCCGAGACTCGCATGGTTCTGGTAAGGGTAACCCCGAGGAGTGGGTGGCCGTCGTCAAGCCCGGCCGTATCATGTTCGAGGTCAAGGGCGTGCCCGAGGAGGTCGCTCGCGAGGCTCTGCGTCTTGCACAGCACAAGCTTCCCATCAAGACCAAGATTGTTGCTGCCAAGAACGCTGAGCAGCGCATCGAGAAGGAGATGGCTGAGGAGGCCGCTCTCGAGGCCAAGTGGGCTGCTGAGGACGCCGCCGCCGCCAAGGAGGAGAACTAATGAAGCCCGCAGAGATTCGTGAGCTCTCGGACGCTCAGCTCGTTGAGAAGCTGAAGGAAATGCGCGCCGAGCTCTTTAACCTTCGTTTCCAGATGGCTACCAGCCAGCTGGACAACACCGCTCGCGTCAACACCGTGAAGAAGGACATCGCTCGCGTCCTCACGGAGCAGCGCGCCCGCGAGATCGCAGCGGAGAAGTCCGCTGTCGCCGAGTAGGACCTAAGGAGAGAACATGACTGATTCGCGTAACTCGCGTAAGGTCCGTACGGGTGTCGTTACCTCCGTCTCCGGTGCCAAGACCATTGTTGTCACCATCACCGAGCGTAAGCGTCACCCCAAGTACGGCAAGATGATGACCAGCTCCAAGAAGCTGCACGCTCACGACGAGGAGTGCACGGCTGGCGTGGGCGACACCGTCCGCGTTATGGAGACCCGTCCTATGTCCAAGATGAAGCGTTGGCGCCTCATCGAGGTCGTCGAGCGCGCTAAATAAGCAGTCGCTCTTACGACTTGTACGTTTCCGAAGATGTGCGTATGCCTGGCTTGCATACCACGGGCCGCATAAAGCTGCGCACCTCTCTTCGGTTCTTAGTTCGGAGGAACATCTACCATGATTCAGATGCAAACCATGCTGAACGTCGCCGACAACTCCGGCGCTCGCAAGATTCGCTGCATCAAGGTGCTTGGCGGTTCCAAGCGTCGTTATGCAGGCATCGGCGATGTGTTCATCGGTGCTGTCCAGGAGGCTACCCCTGGCGCCAACGTCAAGAAGAAGGACGTTGTCCGTTGCGTCGTCGTTCGCACCGTTAAGGAGATCCGCCGCAAGGATGGCTCCTACATTCGCTTTGATGAGAACGCCTGCGTTGTCATCAACAACGATGGTTCGCCCGTCGGCACCCGTATCTTCGGGCCCGTCGCTCGCGAGCTTCGTGACAAGAAGTACATGAAGATCGTCTCGCTCGCTCCCGAGACCCTGTAGTTAGGGAGATATATGTATATCAAGAAGGGCGATAAGGTCCAGGTTCTCTCTGGTAAGGATCGCGGCAAGCAGGGCGTTGTCCTGCGTGCTCTCCCTGCCGAGAACAAGGTCGTTGTCGAGGGCGTTTCGGTCGTCAAGAAGGCCGTTAAGCCCAACGCTGCCAACCAGCAGGGCGGCATCGTTTCGCAGGAGCTCCCATCGACGCCTCCAACGTCAATCTCGTTTGCCCCGAGTGCGGTAAGGTTACCCGCGTCGGTCACGAGAAGGACGGCAAGAACAAGCTGCGCGTCTGCAAGAAGTGCGGCCACAAGTTCTAAGCTGCCCGCAACATCAAGTTGCTAGCAAAGGCCCGGATGCCACGGCACCCGGGCCTTTTTGATCCCTACTCATTAGGTACTCATTGGGGACAGGCTTAAATGAGTGGCCGTTGATTGGCAGTCATTGGGGACAGACTTAAATGAGTGGTCGTTGGGAACGTCCCTATGTGCCGGCAGTTTGGTACGGTCCTTTGATGCCTGATGCTTCTATAGGTGTGGAGTAAAACGACCTACTCTGTCTTTTAGGGCTTTGGTGTTCCGTCCCTTTATGTTTAACAAGGATCCTGCATGCGCATTACGCGCATGACATTGCGTGACATTGCGTGTAACCGCGCAAACATGTGCAAATTATGGCTGTATGATGACCGTTAAGCACCTAAATACGCATATACGTGCATATACGCGCGCATTTGTGCGAATATAGAGCTGTCAGAAATGAAAGACTTTTCACGACGCAGGAGCACATATGGCAGATTCCAAACAGGCTCCGCTTGATGCTGCGGCAGCCGCTAAGGCAGCGTTCGCTTCGGTCCAGGACAAGCCGTTCCCCGATGATGTCTTTACGGCCCCCGAGCTTCGTTGGGCTGTGATCGGGTGCGGCGTTATCGCCAACCAGATGGCCCAGTCTCTCGCTCTTGCCGGCCGCAAGCTTGCGGGCGTCGCCAACCGCACGCTGTCGAAGCTCAAGCTTTTGCCGAGCAGTATGGCATCGAGAAGGTCTATGACACGGTCGAGGACCTCTATGCCGATCCGAACATCGACGCGATCTATATCACCACGCCGCATAACACGCATATCACCTACCTGCGCGCCGCTCTGAGAGCTGGCAAGCACGTGCTCTGCGAGAAGGCCATTACCCTCAACTCTGCCGAGCTCGACGAGCCCGTGCCATTGCCGACGAGCATAACGTGGTCCTTATGGACGCCACTACGGTGCTCCACATGCCCCTGTATCAAGAGCTGCGCCGCCGCATGGATGCCGGCGAGTTTGGCCGCATGAACCTCGCCCAACTCAACTTTGGCAGCTATAAGGAGTACGGCGATCTGACCAACCGCTTCTATAACCGCAACCTCGCCGGCGGCGCTATGCTCGACATTGGCGTCTATGCGCTTTCCGTTATGCGCCTCTTTATGGCAAGCCAGCCCGCTGAGGTCGTTTCGCTGGGCAACACCTGTGAGACCGGTGTCGACGTTGCGGGCGGCATCGTCTGCCGTAATGCTGAGCAACAGCTGGGTGTTGTGAGCCTTACGCTTCACTCCAAGCAACCCAAGCGCTCGGTCATCAGCTTTGACAAGTGCTATATCGAGGTCAACGAGTATCCGCGTGCCGATCACGCGACCATCGTGTGGACTGCGGACGGCCACCGCGAGGAGGTCCACGCGGGCACCGAGGCTTACGCCCTTTGCTATGAGATGGCCGATCTTGAGAAGGCCGTTGCCGGCGACGACTCCAAGCGCGAGCTGCTGGAATATGCTTCTGATGTTATGGAGCTTATGACAAGCTTCGCGCCGACTGGGGAGTCGTGTACCCCGAGGAGGAGTAAACGATGCTAGCGAAGATAGCTCAATGCGATTGTGTCGATGGTGCAGCAGGCTGGCTCGGTTACTGTGCCGGAGCTTGCTGAGGCCTTGGGCGTGACGGCGTCCACCATTCGGCGCGACCTGCAGACGCTCGATCGCGCACACCGCATCGCCAAGGTCCACGGCGGAGCGACGAGTCTTGAGCGCGCGCACGTGACGCGCGACCTAACGCTCAACGAGCGCAGCGATCTCCATAACGACGACAAGGAGCGTATCTGCGCCCGTGCGGCGGCGCTTGTGGAGCCCGAGAGCTTTGTATACATCGACTCGGGCTCGACGACGCTCAAGCTCATCGAGCATCTTCCACACCTTGAAGGTGTCACCTATGTGACCGATTCCGTGCTCCATGCTCAGCGCCTCGCTTTGCGCGGCATGCGCACCGTAGTGCTGGGCGGCGAGCTCAAACCCGAGACCGAGGCGCTCGTTGGCCCCGATGCTTGGCAACCTTAGACCGTTACAACTTCAACTGCGGCTTTTGGGGCTCTAACGGCATTGCCGCCGAGCAGGGCTTCACGCGCCCGATATCGAGGAAGCGCAAGTAAAGCGCATCTCGATGCGTCATACAGCCAAGCGCTTCGTAATCTCGGACGCCAGTAAATTTGGCATGGTGGCGCCCGTCAAGTTCGCGGACTTCCGCGACGCAACGATTATTACCGCGGGCGAGGTCCCCGCCAAGTACCGGGCAATGGACAACGTCATCACGGTCTAGCGACGGGACAAGGCCAAAACCATTTTGTTTTCTCAATAGAAAAGCGGCAACATCCATTACGGGCGTTGCCGCTTTTGTTGTCTACCGGTTTGTCAAAGTCTGTAACAACTAGACCGTTAAAAGTGGGCCAAGTGTTACAGATCGAGATACTTCCGAACCGCGTCGTCCCTTTGTCTCAATCTGTAACATCTGAGACCGATTTTGCCGAGTTACTGTTACAGATTGAGATTTTCCCTTAAGGGGGATTTGAATGTCTCAATCTGTAACAGATAGACCGGAAAACGGTTTCTAACTGTTACAGATCGAGACGTTCTGGGACCGCGGCTGAGCCATTGCGGCAAAACCACCACAAAGGTGCCTGTCCCCATTGTGGTGGTTTAGGGCTCCCAGGGGCACGGGGCTTCGATGTGGATGTGCTCGCCGGTTACGGGATGCGTGAAGGACACGCTGTGGGCGTGGAGCATCAGGCCGCAGGGCGCGGCGTGCCGTACAGGTCGTCGCCAACCAGGGAATGGCGCTCGCTCGCCAGGTGCACGCGAATCTGATGCTTGCGGCCGGTGAGCAGCTCGACATCGATATACGAGCGCGTGGGCAGGCCACGACGGCTCTTAAGACGCTTGAGCACCTTGACGCGCGTTTGAGACGGCTTGCCGCTGGCGCCGACGCGCATCTTTCGGCTGTCGTGACGGTCGCGGGCGATGGGCTTGTCGATGAGCTTTTCGTTCCAGTCGATTTTGCCCTCGGCGAGCGCCAGGTAGTGCTTTTCGAAAGCGTGGTCGATAATCATCTGGTCAAAGGCAGGCTGCGTCTGCTTGTCGAGCGAGAACAACACCACGCCGGTGGTGTTGCAGTCCAGGCGGTTGAGCGGCTGCATGTCAGTCGCGGCAAAGCCGTCGCCCATCGCCAACAAAAGGTCGCTAGCGTAGTCGGTAAGTGTGCGCTCGCCGGTGCCGTCACCGTGGACGATCATGCCGGCGGGCTTGTCGATGGCCATGAGCCAGGCGTCGCAGTAGAGGACTTGAGGTTCTTCGTTCACGTGTAAGCCTTTCGGTTAGCTGATTCCCACAAACATGCAGCCCGAGGTCGCCCCGCGTAGGCGGGCGGCGGGC
>ENA-OQCS01000862-OQCS01000862.1-human-gut-metagenome-genome-assembly--contig:-NODE-862-length-16622-cov-2.356411_pt1 | contig 16622 bp, 20 predicted proteins | sample MGYA00242757_ERZ504575 | MGnify/ENA primary metagenome ERZ504575 (study PRJEB26092, sample SAMD00036297) | human gut metagenome | host: Homo sapiens | study: EMG produced TPA metagenomics assembly of...
TACGGATCTCTACTTTCTTCTCCGATACTTCTTCTTTAAAATCTTTTTTCTTTTTTAACGGTCTGCCAAGCCCCGGTGAGCTCACCTCAATACATAAGAATCCGGGATATAATCTTTTTCATCGAGAATATCCGAAAACTTTCTGCTGACCGCCTCACAGTCATCTACCGTAATCCCGCCCGGTTTATCGATATACGCACGAAGATACCATGTTCCGGCTTCCTTGACATATTCTACGTCAACCAGTTCAAATCCAAGTGCAGACACGATCGGTTCTAAAAGTTCTTCTGTTTTCTGTTCATATTCTTCTCTTTTTGACACGCTATACTTCCTTTCTTCTCATTTGGCAGAAGCTATCTGCCGCTTATGTTTCTTTTGTTATCGTGAATTTACAACTGAAAATATCTATAAGATATTTTTTGTCGTATGCATAGCAACAAAGAAGAGTGAACTTTCGTTCACTCTTCTGCCGGATTTCTATGTAACTATTTCATAGTATAGCACTGTTTTTTTTATATTGCAAGGCTTCTTCTCTATTTTCTTGCTTTTGTTCCTGCTCCATCACGTTTCGCCGTTTTCAATCGATTTAAAGAGACCTCTTTTTCATTATATAGAATCTTTGTTTCCGTTCCTTCTTCAAAAAGATATACCTTTTCCAGTTCATCTTTTTTCTGAAGACGGATACCTCTGACACCGACTGCAGCTTTTTTCTTTATAGGAACTTCCGTGGCCGGGAATCTCAAAAAGTACCCGTTCTTTGTCTGAAGAACGACATGCTTATTTTCATTAACAACCCGAACATCGACCAGAGAATCTTCTTCCTGAAGTTTTGTAGCCAGAATTGTTCGTTTTGCCACCTGAAATTCACTTCCGCTGACTTTTTTTACCATTCCCTGCGCCGTTGAAAACAAAAGCATGGCAAATCTCATCTGCTCGGAATCGTATACCGAGACAATCTGTTCATCAGAACTGGAGTAATTGCTGACATTGTCGATCGGAACTCCTTTATCCCTGAATTTTCCATAAGGAAGATCAATTACTTTCACCTGGTGCATTTTCCCGCTATTGGTAAAAATACATATTTTCCCCGTGTTCATACAATGGACAATATACTTATTCTCACTATCCGCCGCTTCCTTATTTCTTTCGTAAACGGCAACGTCTACTATTCTTGCATATCCGAACCGATCCATCAAAAATACGACTTCCTGTTCTTCGATCTTCTTCTCTTCAAAAACGCTTCTTCAGCATTTTCAATGACTGTACGGCGCGCTTTTGCATATTCTTCTTTAAACGATTCAAGTTCTTCCACAATAACTTGCGCCATAGAATCATAATTATTGAGAATATCTTCATAACGCGCAATATTCTTCACCGTCTGTTCATGTTCCGCGATCAAAGCCTGTACTTCCAGACCGATGAGGCGATATAAGCGCATCTCGAGGATGGCAGCAGCCTGACGTTCTGTAAAGCGTAAAAGCACCGCCATCTTTTTGGAAATAGAAGATTTAAACTTAATATTATCTGTTACGCCATTTACAAGACATGCTTTTGCATCTTTTACAGATTTACTGCCTCGAAGGATTTCAATAATAAGATCGATCACATCACATGCTTTGATCAACCCCTCCTGCACCTCACTTTTTTCCTGTTCTTTTGCAAGAAGTGTTTTGTATTTTCTCGTCGCCAGTTCAAATCGAAAATCTACATGATGCTCAATGATCTTCTTAAGTCCGAGTGTTTCCGGTCTTCCGTCTGCAACTGCAAGCATATTCACGCCGAATGTGTCTTCAAGGCGCGTCTTTTTATAAAGCATATTTTTAGATTTTCTACATCTGCGCCTTTTTTAATTCCAACACAATCCGAATTCCTTCTTTGGAAGATTGGTTTGAAATATCTGTGATATCTGTTGTTTTCTTTGTCTCTACCAGACCGGCTACATCATTTAAAAACTTCCCTATTCCCGCTCCGATCATCGTGTATGGGATCTCACTGATCACAAGCTGCTTTTTGCCGCCTTTTAATTCTTCTGTCTCTACTTTTCCCCGGACTTTGATCTTTCCCTGTCCCGTTTCATATATATTGATCAGATCATCTTTATTAACAACAATTCCGCCTGTCGGAAAATCAGGCCCTTTTATGTATTTCATCAGTTGTTTTGTAGTGATCGAATCGTTTTTAATATATGCCTTTACCGCATCGATCACTTCTCCGAGATTATGAGGCGGTATACTTGTCGCCATACCTACCGCAATTCCTTCCGCTCCGTTTACGAGGAGGTTTGGCACACGCATCGGAAGTACAAGCGGTTCTTTTTCTGTTTCGTCAAAATTCGGTCCGAATCTACCACATCTTTATCTAGATCTGCAAGGCAGACTTCCTGCGTGAATTTCGTCAGTCTTGCCTCAGTATAACGCATTGCCGCAGCGCCGTCACCTTCTATCGAACCGAAGTTCCGTGACCGTCTACAAGTACCATTCCTTTTTTAAACTCCTGAGCCATAACAACAAGAGATTCGTAGATCGAACTGTCGCCGTGAGGATGATATTTACCCATCGTATCTCCGACAATACGCGCGCATTTTCTGTACGGCTTATCATAGCGGATTCCCAGTTCGTACATATCATAAAGCGTACGGCGCTGAACCGGCTTCAGTCCGTCTCTTACATCCGGAAGTGCCCTGGAAATAATTACGCTCATCGCATAATCAATATATGATTTTTTCATAAGATCCGAATATTCCGTTCTTATGATCTGTGATTCACTGTTCATTTCTCGTCTCCTTCATTTCATTTTGCTCATATGACACAAAGCAAGTCCATTTTCTGACACAAATCACGTCGACTCTGTTTCGTCATACAGATTATATATCAAGTTCCGCCTCTGTCGCATTTTCATAGATGAATGCCCGCCGCGGAGGCACTTCCGTTCCCATAAGCATCTCAGTCACACCGGAAGCCATTCTCGCATCTTCAATCTCAACAAGCTTTAAAAGACGTCTTTTAGGATCAAGTGTTGTTTCCCACAACTGTTCTGCATCCATCTCTCCAAGCCCTTTATACCTCTGAAGAGTAAACGGTCCTTTGTGTGTCCTTCGATATTTTTCAAGCGCCTTATCATCGTAAAGATATTCCTCTTCTCCGCTTTTCGGCATTGCCTTATAAAGCGGCGGCATTGCAATATACACGTGCCCCTCATAAATCAGTTCCGGCATAAACCGATAGAACAGCGTCAGCAAAAGTGTTGAAATATGAGCTCCGTCTACATCTGCATCTGCCATAATTATGATCTTATCGTATCGAAGCTTTGTAATATCGAAGTCATTGCCGTATCCTTCGGAAAATCCACATCCGAACGCATTGATCATCGTTTTTATTTCTGCATTCGCAAGGACTTTATCAATACTTGCTTTCTCCACGTTTAATATTTTCCCGCGAATAGGAAGAATCGCCTGAAAGTTTCTGTTTCTGGCCGTTTTTGCCGAACCTCCCGCCGAATCTCCCTCAACAATAAATATCTCGCACTTTTTCGGATCTCTGCTCTCGCAGTTTGCGAGTTTTCCGTTACTGTCAAACGAATATTTTTGCTTCGTCAAAAGATTCGTTTTCGCCTTTTCTTCTGTCTTACGGATTTTCGCCGCCTTTTCCGCACTTGACAATACCGTTTTTAAAACGTCCAGGTTACGGTCAAAATAAAGAACAATTTCATCTCCCGCAACTTACCGACCGCTTTTGCCGCGTCGGGATTGTCCAGTTTTGTCTTTGTCTGCCCTTCAAATCTAGGATCCGGATGTTTGATCGAAATAATCGCTGTCATCCCGTTTCGGATATCAGCTCCCGTAAGTTCGTATCCTTCTCTTTTAAAATACCGATTTCTCTTGCATACTGATTCATAACCGTCGTAAATGTCGTTTTAAATCCGGTTAAATGCGTTCCGCCCTCGGCATTGTAAATATTGTTGCAGAAACCGAGCACATTCTCATGAAATTCATTAACATACTGAAATGCCGCCTCCACTTCAATACCGTCTGCTTCCCCTTTAAAATAAACAGGCTCATGAAGCGCCTCTTTTTTCTTATTCAGATCTCTGATAAACCCGATGATTCCCTCCGGTTCATGATATTCGATATGCTCGGTCTGATCTCCTCTTTTATCTTCGAATATTATCGTCAGTTCCGGGTTAAGATATGCTGTTTCATGCAGCCTGCTTTTTACTTCCTCCGCCCGGAACTTCGTCTTTTCAAAAATCGTATCATCAGGCAGAAAATTAATTGTTGTTCCTGTCTTTTTTGTCTTTCCGATCTTAGGAAGAAGTCCGTTTTCCAGTTCAATGACAGGAACTCCGCGCTCATATCTGTCATGGTATACCGCCCCATCACGCTGATCTTAACATCCATATATGTAGAAAGTGCATTTACAACAGAAGAACCGACGCCATGAAGACCTCCGCTTGTCTTATACGCCGAATCGTCAAATTTTCCCCCTGCATGAAGTGTGGTAAACACAAGCCTTGCCGCAGAAATTCCTTTTTGATGCATATCAACCGGAATTCCCCTCCCGTTATCGGTTACTGTTGCCGTTCCGTCTTTTTCTAAAACAACACGGATTTCCGTACAAAATCCTGCCAGATGTTCATCCACGGAATTGTCCACAATTTCATAAATAAGATGATTCAGACCTTTTGTCGATACACTTCCGATATACATTCCCGGGCGTTTTCGTACCGCCTCTAATCCTTCCAATACAGAAATACTCCCTGCATCATATGTATTATTTCCAGCCATTTACCTTCTCCTTTACCGGATCATTCCTTCTATTTTTCTCGACTTCTTTTCTTATGCCGCACTAATTTTGTTTCACGCTATAACGAGATTGTACCCTCAGATGCCGGATGTTGTTCCTTTCATCTGAGGGTATCATTTTCTATGATACCACCCGTTTTCGATCTTGTAAATAGAATCCTTGTCATTCCAGTATAACTTCACACAGCGTATCTGCCACGACCTCCATCGCATTTTTCATTTCTTCTACAGTATTTGTCTGCGCACCGGCTTCAATCAACAGAGACTTCGGCAGCAGATGCAGATTATATCTATATGCCCGCAGATAAATATGTCTTGCAAACCCGGGATACATTCGTTCTGACGCAAGCTGCATCTGAAGAGAAAACGCCAGATTATCCTGTATGTACGGATTATAAAGATAATCGATATCTCCGTTTGTGCGAGATCGGCTCAATCCATTAAAATACATGATCTTTGCAGTCGGCTTTCCGTTTATTTCTGTGACTAAGTGCGTTCCCTCGGCAACGCCATCCCTATGAAGGTCGATTGCCACCTCGATCGTTGGGTTTGCCTCCAGAATCGGTCTGACAGACGCTTCTGCGTTTTCATATGCATTACTCCTGTCGAGCTGTCCGTTAATAATATCATATACCCCTGTGTCATGGATTGTTTTGATTCCCCGCTTATTTAAAAGCTCTGTCAGATATTCCCCTATTCCGACAATACTTGTGGCAGGATCTCCCGGAATTGAATCGACAAATTCCTCCTGTGAATGAGTATGAAATATCAATACTTTCGGACCATCTTCCTTTTTATTGATCTTCATACTCTCCCAAGAAGGTCATCTGCATTCAACTGTTCAGGACCAATCATCGTAGAGCTGTCTACCGTATAAAAATTACTAAGCAAATAATCAAAATCTCTTAACCTCTCAATAGACATATCGACAGAAGAAAGTGACGTTTCTCCCGACGCTGCACATTTTGCGCCGTTTCAGGAGACTCTTTACTAATAAGATTTCCGTTTTCATCGATACAGTTCTCATCGTTTGCCTGCGCCTCTAAAATTTGAGCAACAGTTTCTTGATCTTCTGCCGTAAATTCCTCTCTCCTATGCTCCATCGCATACCCTGCTGTCGGAAGAAACAGATAAGATTGTTCTATAAAAAACTCGTGAACTGTTTTTGCGGGCTTCTGTTCAAATATGCAAGCCGCGGCATGTACATCTCTTCCGCACCCGAAAAAATATGAGTTTGGAAACCATACATTCGAGCCGACCACATTCCTTCCGAAATCAAACAAATCATTGCCAGAAAGAAAAACAGAAACCGGATCATCCGCTTCTTCCGTTCTCGTTCTTTTTCTAATATCCGAAATCGATCCGCCATCAGACATCGTCCTTTCTATTACTTCTGACAGTGTATGCTTTGTTCTTTTCTCTTATGCTTCCGATCTGCCTGAACCGGCCGAAAAAAGCATATTGATCGCTTCCGATAAAGTATGACTGATATGATGAACCATTTCATCAACATCTTTAGGCGTGACAAACATTCCGTTTAAATGAGGAGAGATCAGCTCTTTTACAAATTCATATTTTTCTCCGGCGTTATAGGAACGCAGCACTTCCCCGACTCCTTTTAAAGAATCCGAAGATTCAAGAGCCCTTATAAAGTTTTCCATTGTATCATTTACAATCGTTGCTGCGTCTACAACTGTCGGCACACCGATTCCGATAACAGGTACTCCTAATGTTTCCATTGTCATCCCGTTTCTGTGATTCCCCACTCCACTTCCGGGATGAATCCCGGTATCTGCGATCTGAATCGTCCGGTTCAATCGCTTACTGTTTCTTGCTGCCAATGCATCAACTGCAATAATAACATCAGGATTCGTTTCCGATACAATCCCACGCACGATCTCCGCACTTTCCATTCCCGTTTGCCCCATCACTCCCGGCACGACAGCGCTGATCATCGGCGCGTCGTCGACTCCTATTGCATATTTTCCATATTCTTTTACAATATGCCGCGTCACGGATAAATGATCTGCCACGCAAGGTCCCAGTGAATCCGGAGTAACTTCTCTATTCCCCAGCCCTACTACAAGATAGATAGATCTTTATCTTTTACTTCAAATTTTCGGATCAGTTCCTTTATAAAAGAACATACCTTTTCGGCAATCACGGTCTGACTTTTTTCATCAGGCATTGCCAAATTAGGAGTTTCTATCGTCAAATAAGTTCCTACAGGTTTTCCCATTGCCTTTGCTCCGTTTTCTGTTTTGATCTCCACTCTTGTAACACGAAGTTCTGATGCTTCATCATAATCTTCTTCAAGAACTACCCCTGATATTTCTACATGATCTGATTCAAACCTTTCTTTTTCTTCAAGCGCAAGATCTGTCCGCACACTATAATTTTTTATCATATCTCATCCTCGCTTTTTATGTTCTTATTATAGTATTCCTGCTGTTTTTATATTCAAACCGTCTTTTTAATGCAGATACTGTGTTTTTTTATTCCGGTTTTCCAAATAATGCAGTTTTTCTCTATATATGTTCCATAATTCCCAATATTTATTAAAATATGTATTGACAACCCTTTAGAGTTGGCATAAAATAAATGAGTATGTTTCAGCAGAACGTCCGTGTCCGAGTCTGCGGAAACTCAAATTACATTTGAAATCATAGATATATTTGGAGGTGTACGCATTGGCTAACATTAAGTCTGCTAAGAAAAGAATTTTAGTAAACGAGACAAAAGCTGCAAGAAACAAAGCAATTAAGTCTAAAGTAAAAACTGCTGTAAAGAAAGTGGAAGCTGCAGTTGCCGCTAAAGACGCTGAAACTGCTAAGACTGCTCTTCGCGCAGCGATCGTCGAGATTTCCAAAGCTGGAACAAAAGGTGTTTATCACAAAAAAACTGTTTCCAGAAAGATTTCTCGTCTTTCCAAAGCTGTAAGCAGCATTGCTTAATCTTATTAATAGAATTGATAAAAATAGAAAAGACATTTGCTCCCGTCAGGCAGATGTCTTTTTTTTGTACATAATCTTATCATCATAAACAAAAAGACATTTTCATACAAAAGACGCTTCGCGTAATGCAAGGCGTCTTTTTGTAATTATATCCTATTAGTTATTGATCAGTTTATCTTCATCGCTCCAACTGTAAAGTTTTCTGATCTCTTCTCCTACTTTCTCTGCCGGATGCTCTGACGCAAGTTTTCTCATTGCGCGGAAATGTGCCTGACCTCCGGCTTCGGACATATCCAGAAGAAGTCTTTGCAAACGTACCATCCTGAATATCTGTCAAAATCTGCTTCATCGCTTTCTTCGTATCATCTGTAATGATCTTCGGTCCTGTTATGTAATCACCATATTCGGCAGTATTGGAAATCGAATATCTCATTCCTGCAAAACCGGACTGATAGATCAAATCAACAATAAGCTTCATCTCATGAATACACTCAAAATATGCATTTCTCGGATCGTATCCCGCTTCTACAAGTGTCTCAAAGCCTGCCTGCATAAGAGCGCACACACCGCCGCAAAGAACCGCCTGTTCGCCGAAAAGGTCTGTCTCTGTCTCTGTACGGAATGTAGTCTCGAGGATACCGGCTCTTGCTCCTCCGATCGCAAGACCATATGCGAGAGCTTTATCAAGAGCTTTTCCTGTATAATCCTGCTCTACAGCTACAAGGCAAGGAGTTCCTTTTCCAACCTGATACTCGCTTCTTACAGTATGTCCCGGAGCTTTCGGAGCGATCATTGTCACATCTACGTTCGCCGGCGGAACGATTTGTCCGAAATGAATGTTAAAGCCGTGTGCAAACATCAGCATATTACCTTCTTCAAGATTCGGCTCAATATCGTTTTTATATAAAGCAGCCTGTTTCTCATCATTAATCAGGATCATAATAATATCTGCTTTTTTTGCCGCTTCTGCCGCTGTATATACTTCAAATCCCTGCGCTTCTGCTTTTGCCCATGATCTGCTTCCTTCATAAAGTCCGATCACGACATTGCATCCTGATTCTTTCAGATTCAGTGCATGAGCATGTCCCTGACTTCCATAACCGATGATCGCGATTGTTTTTCCCTCAAGAAGTGAGAGATTACAATCTTCCTGATAATAAATTTTTGCTGCCATTTTGCATTCCTCCTAAATGATAATTAAAAATATGCTACATCCTTACTTCCTCTGGAAAGACCTGTAATACCTGTTCTTGCAAGTTCCAGTATCTCATATCCTCGAAGAAGATTCAGAAAAGCTTCCAGTTTACTCTGAGTTCCGGTGAGTTCGATGATCAGCGAGTCCTCTTCGACATCAACTATCTTCGCTCTGAAAATATCTGCCACTGAAATAATCTCGCCCCTTTGGGATGCGTTTGCCCGCAGTTTTACCATGATCAGTTCGCGGTATACTGACTCTCCGTCTTTCAAAACTTTTATATCAACGACATCTTCCAGCTTCCTTACCTGTTTTTCTATCTGGGATAAAATCAGCTCATCCCCCGATGCAACTACTGTAATCCTCGTAAACCTCGTATCGGTCGTCGCACCTGCCGTGATGCTGTCTATACTGTATCCGCGTCTGCTGAATAACCCTGCAATACGGCTCAACACTCCCGGATTATTGTCTACAAGCAATGAAAATACCTGACTTCTCATGTGTTCCTCTCCTTCTTCTCTAAAAACAGAGTGCGTTCTGTTTTTATATTTTATAATATTACCAACTCAGCTATTCTTTGTCAAGATGTTGTGCTAAAATTTTTACATATTTGATGACCGTTCAGTCAGTCTAAAATCAAGAATGAAATCAAAAGTTATACGCAGCCGATCTTTTCTGCAATCTCGTTTAAATAAACCCATCTTTCTGTTTTTTCGTCAAGCTGTGCCTGTACTTTCTCCTGTTCCTCAAATAACTCTTTTAGTTTAACAGAATTGGTCGCATTCGCATTGATCTGCATTTTAATTTTTTCTATTCTTTCTTCAAGCGCTGCGATATCGTCATCAATCGTCTCAAATTCTCTTTGTTCTTTATAAGAAAATTTAACCTTCTGCGGCGCATTTTGTTTCCAGCTTTTCGGATTACTTTCCGCAGGATCTTTCGGAAGATTTCCGCGCGAATTTTCGGTTTTGTCTGTAAACTGCGTTGATGCAGATTCTCTTTTCTTTACATTCAAATAATCGGTATATCCTCCTTCAAACTGACGGATATGCCCCTTCCCATCTAACTCGAAAATGCGATCCACAATGTTATCTAAAAAATAGCGGTCATGCGATACGGTGATCACGATTCCCGAAAAAGAGTTTAAATAATCTTCCAAAATCGTAAGTGTGGGAATATCAAGATTATTTCCCGCCTCGTCAAACAAAAGAACATTTGCATTTTGGCAAGTACGCCAAGAAGATGCAGCCTTCTCTTCTCTCCGCCCGAAAGTTTACCTATCGGAGCATACTGCATATCAGGAGTAAACAAAAAACGCTCCAACAACGCTGACGCACTGATTTTTCCTTCTCGTGTCGTAATATATTCTGCAATATCTTTCACATAATCGATCACTCTTTGAGAAGGATCCATCTCTTGTTCTTCCTGTGCAAAATATCCGATCTTGATCGTTTCTCCGATCTCAATGTTTCCACTGTCCGGAATCACCTGTCCCGCGATCATTTTCATAAGAGTTGATTTTCCGCATCCATTTGGTCCTATGATTCCAAGTCTTTGATTTTTTAACACAATATAACTGAAATCATCCAGTATCACTTTTTCTCCGTATTTTTTACTCACATGATGAAGTTCGATCGTCTTTTTCCCCATTCTGGTTTCTACCGAATCAAGTTCTACTGTTTGATCTTTTATCGGAGTATTTCCGTTTTTCAGTTGTTCAAGACGCTCCAGTCTCGCTCTTTGTTTCGTTGTTCTGGCACGACACCCGCGTTTCGCCCATTCAAGTTCCATTCTCAAAACACTCTGTCTCTTTCGTTCAGATGCTGATTCCATCTCTTCTCTTTGCGCCTTCAGTTCAAGAAACCCTGAGTAGTCAGAGTCGTATCCATACATTTTTCCATGACTGATCTCCAAAATACGATTTGTAACTCTGTCAAGAAAATACCGGTCGTGAGTTACCATAATAACGGTTCCTTTATAGGACCGAAGATATTCTTCCAGCCATCGGATCATCGCTTCATCCAAATGGTTCGTAGGCTCATCCAGCAAAAGTACGTCAAAATCATCTGACAGTATTTTTGCAAGCACAACCCGTTTTTTCTGTCCTCCTGATAAATGCTCGATTTTCTGATCAAACCGGGTGATATTTAATTCCGTCAGATTACTTTCTACTTTCCAATTCTCTTCCCCTTTTTTTAATGCATATGACCGAATCGTACTGTCTTCTGAAAAAACCGGATTTTGCGGCACATAGGCAAGATTCAGTCCATTTTGTTTTATAATCTGTCCTTTATCCGGTGTTTCTTCTCCTGCTATCATTTTAAGAAGCGTTGATTTTCCGGTACCGTTGATCCCTACGATCCCGATTTTATCTCCTTTTTGAATTCCGAATGACGCATCGTCAAATATTATTTTCTCACCGTATATTTTATAGAGATGTTCCACATTTATAATATTCATAAAAAAACTCCTTGCAAACCATTTTCTCTCATTCATTTTGAGATGTCTGCAAGGAGTTGTCAAGTAGATTTTACCTATGCTTTTTTATTATTTTTATGATTATCTATTGTTTCTCTTTTATTCGTTTTCAATCTTTACATTCCGGCAAACCGTCGATTTATACCGAATTTTATTTACCAAAACAATAATAAGACTGACAATGAGCAAAAAGTAGAAATTAATTCCTCTGCTTACAAGCATGGACGGTATAAGATATGTACCGGTAAATACATGGGCAAACACAGTTTGATACATCAGCTCTGTAATTCCCTGCGCTCCCGGAAGCGGAAGCATATCTACCGCTATATAGACTGCGGCTTGAAGAAGGATAACTTTCATCATTCCGGTTCCGTGCAGCCCGAATCCAAGGTATACCATATATGTCAAAAGAAATACGCTACATCTTTGTAAAAATGTAACAAGCACAATAAACAAAAGCTTTCCTTTATGTGTCCTAAGCCATGAAACTGCGTTTTGATAACTTCCGATAAACTCGTGAATTTTTTCAGGACGCTTTTCAGAAGGTTTCAAAATGCTCATTTTAACAAACAGCTTTTCAAAAAAAAGCGCACATCGCAGCATAATATTCGGCATCAACATAATTCCCGCTATGACCACAACTAAAATTACATTTAATAAAAGTCCGAAAAGATAGAGAGGGAAAAATTTCCCTAACTCCGAATAGAGAGGCCGGTACCAAAATAATAAAATCGCCGCTCCTAAAATTACAAGTACAAATTTATAAACAACAGCAACTGTCATAAGCACAACCGTACTGTCCGATCCTCTGTTCCCGTCTTTGCTCATATAATAGAGCTGCACAGGCTGTCCTCCTGTTGCAGACGGCGTAATGCCAGAATAGAAAAATCCGATAAAAGAGTATTGGATACAACGAATCAAAGAACTTCCTTCTTTTCTTCGGTTTGCTTTCATTGCCTGAAGCAGATACCAGATCATATATCCTTCTGCGCATACAAAAAAGATAGCAAGAGCAGCCGCCGGAACCAAGTATCCTACTGACATTTTTGAAACGGCATTTGCAATTTCACCAAGATTTTTCCCACTGAAAAGTGTATAAAACGTCAAAAACATTACAAGTAAGAAAATCGTTACTTCAAGAATTCGTTTCTTAACGCTCATACCTTCTCCTCCGTCCTTTTCTTTCTTCTTCCCGGACATTATGTACATGCGCCATTGTTATATAATTTCCCGCAGCAGATAGATATGCCGGGCGGGATATCGGCGGAAAAGTAAGTGTTCCATACTCCGGATATGTCTTTTTCTCTCTTTCGGTAAGTTCTCTCAAACTACCTTCAAAAATTTTCTGTTTCCCCTTATATTCATAAAAATCCTTTGGCGTAACAAGCGAAAAATGCTTGTTCCATGTACAGACGCCTGCCTTTTCAAGCAACTCGGCAGCATAGGAAGAACATGTGTAATGATTTTTTTGATAAAACGGTTTTCCGAAAAGTAAAAACGGAAGTCCGAGAATTGTATAATGATAGCGATATCTGTTCTTCATCGCCTCATGAAGCTCCTCTTTAATAAACTGCTTTTGTTCTTGAGTGCATGGAATTGAGCAGATCATATAATCCGCTCCCGGAAATGCCCGCAAAATTTTTCTTTTCTCTTCTTTTTCAAATCCTGCAATCAGAGGAATCGACGGATGTCTCCTTCCGATACTGTATGCTTCATCCAGATTCTCATCAAGCCCGATTGCCACATGAATATATTTTTGTTTAATTACTCTTCGAATAATCGAAGCAAAAATTCCCGGTGTATCTACAAATGCTATGTATATTTCTGTCATATTAGTTCATCCTTTCCCCCTGTAATGTAAATCTTCCGGATTAACAATACATTTTTCCTTTTGTCTTTTTTACCGATCATCGTTCTTTATTGAAAGCGATATACTTTTTTTGCAAGACGATATCCCCCGATTGTCAAGCTTGCGCCGATCTTTCCGGGTAAATATGTAAAACCGCTCAAAGTACGAAAGCGAAGCCGATAGTAAAGAGCTTCATTATACTCTTTTACATGATTCCACATATCTTTTCGCTTTTTATAGGAATCGGCTGTATCGATAAGGAGCAGATGGATAGATGAAATTGTAAGCATAATTGAAATATTTCGCACCATGTATGCTTCTAATTTCGGATGGATTTTCTTTACTTCCGCCAGATCAACGCTGCGGGTTACAAGATCTGTTACCAAGATCTGCTGATCGATCCTTTTCATAAGCACCTTTTCATTTACAGATTGATCATCTCTGCCCAGGTAATAATGATACAGATCGATGTCCATATAATAAATAGTCTCGGCGTACGGAAGCGGCTTATATGAAAACAGATTATCTACATAAAATGTATGCTCCGGCAGTTTCACTTCAGATTCTCTGAGCACTTTCGTCTGAAACATGAGCGAGTGCATGATCAAATATTGGGACGGATAAAACTTTCCGATTTCATCCCATGTGCACTGTTTTTCAATCGGAAATACATTTTTGTAATCCATTGATTTTTTTATTCCTTCATCAAGGTGATCGTATACATAATTACATACGATCAGATCCGGGCGCTCGCCTGTAAACGCTTTTAGCTTGACAAGAAGTTTCTGATATGATTCTTTATCAAACCAGTCATCCGAATCTACGACTTTATAATAAATACCGTTTGCCAACTCAAGTCCTTTATTCACACCGGAACCATGTCCCCCGTTTTCCTTATGCACAACACGTACAATATCCGGGTATTCAATCTCATATTCATCGGCAATCTGTGCAGTACGATCAGAAGAACCGTCATCGATCAGAATAATTTCTACATCTTTCCCTCCGATAAGAAGAGAATCCACACATCTTCTCATATAATTTTCAGAATTATAACACGGAACTGCAAACGTAATGTATTTCATATAACTTTTCCTCCTCAGTGTGTTCCATATGCTCCTAACGGGCTGAAACACAGCGTTTTTTCATCTCTCATTTCTTAATGCTATTATTTACAGCCTAAATAATACTTGACCCTTCTTAAGATAACATCGAGGTATTTCTTAAGATTTGGGAAAGATTTTTAAAACAATATGAAAATATAGAAGAAATCATTCCAATCGGCATAATGATCAAAACAATAAATAAGATCATCAGCATCCGATCAGCCGTCCGACAATTCTGCTCACAGACAATTTCATCTCATTTTACCTCCTAAATATCTGTATGTATTTATTGTAGAAAAAGAAATTTTTTCCACATGGATTGTCTTACATTTCCAAGCATGCATCTTACACTTTCGTAAGGCGCATAAAAAACAATGAAAAATTTCTTAAATTCTCTTTTATCACTTGTATCTCTTTTGGAAAAGTTATAACATAAGGAAATAATTTTATATCAGCTTATCCAAAAAGGAGTTTTATTTTATGAGAAAAATCCTGAATTTGAAGAGTTATTTGATGATGATTTGAAGTGACATATGAGGAATACGTTCCAAATGAATATAGGTCAAGTAACGACATCTATAACGACTATGATGATGATGACGATTATTATGATGACGATTATTATGATGATGACTATGAAGATGAATACTACGAAAGTGATGATGAAAACAGTGACTATGATCACACCGATCCCGATGACCGTACCAAAAAGAAAAAACGAAGAAAAAATTCTAAAATACCTCTGGCTGCACCTATCAGAAAAGGAGGACGTATCCTTTCCAACATTTCCGCTTCTCTGATCCGCAGCCTGACGGCTCTTTTAATTTTAGCTGTCATGATATTCGCCTCTTGGACATTTCTCCGTGCAAGTGCGCCCTACGGAGATATTATGGAAGCTGTTAATACAAAAACCGTTCCTCTCTCACTTGCCGCATACTTATCTGTTGCGCTTATTTTTCTTTTAAGCGAATTTATTGCACTTCTCTGGTCTATGACGAAAGTAAGAGTTCGAGATCAATGGGGAGTTCACAAAGAAGATACCGGCAGAGGACTGAATTCTTTCTTACTTGTATTTCTCACCTCCTATGCTGCATTCTGGATCAATCGGTTTCTTCCCGAAACTCCGGATATCATCTATGGACTAAAGGGCGGACTTGAAGTATACGGTTCTATGCATAATGTTTTATTCGGACTTTGTGCAGCGGGGATCATCTCCTGCCTGATCCGCAAATACCTTTAAAATATTCCACAGCAGAAAATAGCAAAAGGTTTTTCTATATCGGACGCTCGATTCGGATCTTCACAAGATCTGCCGAGCGTTTTTTTCAGATTCTTTTTATATCCCATCCCTTTGTACCGTTTGATCTGACACACAGTTCTTCCCATTTGATCCGATACCTGTTCTTCAGTCGCACCATATACAAACAAATTAAACGCACAGCAATTTCTCACTGCTTCTGCGCTGTAAGATGGAATTTTTGCCTTTTCACAATACTTCTTCATCATTCGGCTGATATACATCGTATTCAGAGGATTTTTGCTCCGATTATAAAAAAGGGATCTTCCTTCTTCCCATTCTTCCAAATAAGAAAACAAAATTTCTTTTGCATCTTCCGGTATATAACACGCTCTTGCCTTCCTTTTAAAAACACATACAATCCGTCGCCATACTGTACAAAATCTTCCGGCCCTTTCAATGCTATAATTTCCGTAGAGGACAGTCCTGCCCTATACATTAAAGTTAAGATCGTATACACCATATGATTTTCCGCCGATGCTGTCAACAATCGATCTATATGCTCCAAAGGAATCATCCTCGCCAACTCTTTTTCCTTTACCAGTTGTTTCAAATACGGTTCAAAATAGTCTTTAAACGAACTTGTTTTTGACTCATCTTCTAATCTGTCGCTCCACTCTTCTAAACAAAAATTTTGAAAAAGAATGAAGTTCCCTGAATTTTTTTGTCACTGTCAATGGACCGATCTGTCCATTTTTATCTTTTTTTGCATATAGATATAATATTTCTGTACATCCGAAAAATCTGTTTCCTGAAAACACTTTTCCGTAAAGCGACAAAATTCTGACAGATCGGATTTATATGATGCTGCTGTAACATCACTTTAAATTTCTTGCAAATAATTCCCATACTTCTTTTTTTATACAACTTTAAAAAATCAAATTTTTATTTTTCGTATTGACAAATTTTGATTCATGCGTTTGGCTCATTCACTTTATCTCC
>ENA-OQCS01000863-OQCS01000863.1-human-gut-metagenome-genome-assembly--contig:-NODE-863-length-16622-cov-2.294877_pt1 | contig 16622 bp, 21 predicted proteins | sample MGYA00242757_ERZ504575 | MGnify/ENA primary metagenome ERZ504575 (study PRJEB26092, sample SAMD00036297) | human gut metagenome | host: Homo sapiens | study: EMG produced TPA metagenomics assembly of...
CCAGCATTTGGCGGAGCTTGTCCAGGTCGAAGGTGTGCGGGCGTCCACCTCGTCCTTGTCGTACTTTTTCATGTTCTTGGGGTCGTGGAGCCAGTCCATGAGTTCCTGGGGGATGTCCTCGATGTGCTGGATGCGGTCGAAGTAGTCCAGAAAGACCTCGTCGAACTTGTCAAGTCGGCCTCGGTCTTTACCAGGATGGCCCGGCTGACGTAGTAGAACTCCAGCAAGCTGTTCCGGCACAGGCCCTTTTCCAGGGCATCCATCAGGGAGAGCCATTCGTTCTTTTTTCCCTCTTCATCTTCATCTTCATACAGCTCATCGTCATCAATATCATCATCGTCAAAGCTGTCGTCCGCGCTGAAGTTGTCACTCTCCGAAAAATCTTCCTCATCTTCAAATTCTTCAAACACTTCTTCATCTAAAAGCCGTACGTCTTCTTGCCGGCGTAAGGATTTATTTTTTCTTTTCACTCATCCGTTAATCATCTCTCTCCCTTTTTCAATATCACGGCAACATTATATTACGATTGTAAAAAAAAAGTACAGTATATTGTTTTATTTTAAGAAAAATTAAGACCTTGCTTGTAACTGCTCCTTTCTTCCTATATAATGACTTTTGTAATTCTGCTTTTCGACAGAACTTTACATATAACAGAATTTTGAAAGGAGATCATTTTATGAGTGGCTCAACTTTTGGTAAAATATTTCGCATCACGACTTGGGGAGAATCTCACGGATCCGGCATCGGCGTCGTGATCGACGGATGCCCTTCCGGAATTTCTCTAAATGAAGAAGATATTCAGATATTTCTTGACCGCCGAAAACCCGGTCAGAGTAAATTTACAACGAGACGCAGCGAGGAAGATACTGTCGAGATTCTCTCGGGAATCTTTGAAGGCAAAACGACCGGAACACCGATTTCTCTTCTCGTACGTAATAAAGACCAACGTTCCCGAGATTATGGAAACATTTGTTTCTATGTTTCGTCCGGGGCATGCGGATTATCCTTTACGGAAAATACGGCATCCGCGATTACAGAGGAGGCGGGCGTCTTCCGGTCGGGAAACAATCGGCCGTGTCGCAGCAGGCGCGATTGCCTCTAAAATCTTAAACGAACTCGGAATTTCTCTTTGTGCTTACACGAAGCAATCGGTCCTTACGTAATAAATGAAACAGAATATAACTACTCCGAGATCAGCCAGAACAGTCTTTATATGCCAAACAACAATATCGCCGAGCAGGCTGGACAGTACATTACTTCTTTAATGAAAGAAACTAATTCCTGCGGCGGAGTTATCGAATGTATTGCAGACGGACTGCCTGTCGGCTTAGGAGAACCGGTCTTTGACAAGCTGGACGCGCTTCTCGCACAAGCTGTCATGTCGATCGGCGCTGTTAAAGGCGTAGAAATCGGAGATGGGTTTCAGGCAGCCTCTTCTGTCGGCTCAAAAAATAACGATCCTTCTATGTTGAAAATGGAGAAGTACATAAGAAGACAAATCATTCCGGAGGTACGCTTGGAGGCATGAGCGACGGCTCCCGACTGATCGTCCGGGCAGCAGTAAACCGACATCCTCTATCGCAATACCGCAGGAGACGATAAATACAGCGCATGAGAATACCGAAATCGTCATCCACGGAAGACACGACCCTGTAATCGTTCCCCGCGCAGTCGTTGTTGTAGAAGCTATGACCGCGATCACGCTTACCGATCTTCTTCTGCAGAATATGACAGCGAAGATGGATCATTTAAAACAAATCTATACAAAAGAAATTTAGGAGGCCGCTATGTCTAACCGATTGATCGATATTGTCGATATTACAAAATCTTATGGGGATTCTGTCATTTTAGACCAACTGAATCTTTATATACGGGAAAACGAATTTTTGACTTTGCTCGGACCAAGTGGGTGCGGGAAAACAACACTGCTGAGAATTTTAGGTGGTTTTGAAACACCTGATTCCGGAAAGATCATTTTTGATGGAAAAAATATTAATGACATTCCGCCAAACCGCCGGCAGCTAAACACCGTTTTCCAAAAATATGCTCTTTTTTCCCACATGACAATCGCTGACAACATTGCGTTCGGCTTAAAGATCAAAGGGAAATCAAAAGCTTACATTAAAGATAAAATCCGCTATGCTTTAAAACTTGTCAATTTGGAAGGTTTTGAAGACCGGTCACCGGACTCATTAAGCGGCGGACAACAACAGCGTATAGCCATTGCGCGGGCGATCGTAAATGAACCCAAAGTGCTCCTTTAGACGAACGCTCGGAGCTCTTGATCTGAAGCTTCGCCAAGATATGCAGTACGAACTGATCCGTCTGAAAAACGAACTCGGCATCACCTTTGTTTACGTTACTCACGATCAGGAAGAAGCGCTTACAATGTCTGATACGATCGTTGTTATGAATCAAGGCTATATCCAACAGATCGGTACGCCGGAGGACATTTACAATGAACCGCAAAATGCTTTTGTCGCAGATTTTATCGGTGACAGTAATATTCTGCCTGCTACGATGGTAGAAGATAAAGTCGTAAAGATACTCGGAGCTGTCTGGAACTGTGTAGACGTCGGATTTGGTCATAATAAACCGGTAGATGCTGTAATCCGACCTGAGGACATTGATCTTGTTGCTCCTGGAGAAGGAGTTATCAACGGAGTTGTCACAAATCTGATCTTCAAAGGGGTTCACTATGAAATGGAAGTTCTCGCAAACAATTATGAGCTTCTTGTTCATAGCACCGATATGTTCCCGGTTGGAACAGAAGTCGGAGTAAAAGTCGATCCTTTTGATATCCAGATCATGAAAAAACCGGAATCCGAAGATGAGGAGGCTGTTCCGATTGAAGAATAGAAAAATACTCGCAGGTCCATATTTATTCTGGGCAATGTCTTTTATCATTATTCCTCTGCTCATGATCTTGTACTATGGACTCACAGACAAAAACGGGAGTTTTACTCTGAATAATCTTTCCCAGATGACAACTCCCGAAAATTTAAAAGCGCTCGGACTGGCTCTTTTACTGTCGTTTATCAGCACTTTAATCTGCTTAGTCCTCGCCTATCCACTGGCTATGATTCTTGCCGAGAAAAATATGAATCAGACAAGTTTTATCGTACTGATATTCATTCTTCCGATGTGGATGAATTTTCTTCTTCGGACATTAGCGTGGCAGACACTTTTGGAAAAAACGGAGTCATTAACAGCATACTTAATTTCCTCCATCTTCCGGAGCAGTCGATCATCAATACTCCATCTGCCATTGTTCTCGGAATGGTATACAATTTTCTTCCTTTTATGGTACTTCCGATCTACAATGTGCTGTCTAAGATTGATAAAGATGTTATCCACGCTGCCAGAGATCTCGGTGCGAACACTGCGCAGACATTTTTTAAGATCATAATGCCGCTTAGTATTCCCGGAATCATCAGCGGCATCACAATGGTATTTGTACCGTCTCTTACGACATTTGTAATATCTGATCTTCTCGGAGGAAGCAAGATCCTTCTGATCGGAAATGTTATAGAGCAGGAATTTAAACAAGGAAGCAACTGGAATGTCGGTTCCGGGCTTTCTCTTGTTTTGATGTTGTTCATCATTGCAAGCATGGCTCTGATTGCCAAATACGATAAAAACGGGGAGGGAAATACATTTTGATCAAATCAACCGCAAAAAAATCTACCTTTTCCTGATCTTTGTATTGTTATACGCTCCCATTATCACTTTGATGGTTCTTTCTTTTAACAATACAAAAACACGTTCCAAATGGAACGGTTTTACAGGAAAATGGTATTTACAGCTTTTTCAAAACAAAGACATCATGAATGCGCTTTATACAACACTTATCATCGCCTTTCTTTCCGCTCTGATCGCAACTTTGATCGGAACTGCCGCCGCCCTCGGCATCCAGGCAATGCGTACAAAAGCACGTACATTACTTCTCGGAGTCACAAATATTCCGATGCTCAACGCCGATATTGTAACAGGAATTTCTCTCATGCTCCTTTTCATTGCATGTCGGTTTACACTTGGATTTTCCACAATATTGCTAGCACATATTACATTTAATATCCCCTATGTTATCCTAAGTGTCATGCCTAAATTAAAACAGACGAGCAAACGCACTTATGAAGCGGCGCTTGACCTCGGCGCATCTCCTTCTTATGCGTTCAGAAAGGTCGTTCTGCCGGATATCATGCCCGGAATTTTTTCAGGATTTCTGCTGGCATTTACTATGTCGCTGGATGATTTTGTAATCACCCACTTCACAAAAGGACCCGGAATAGATACACTGTCTACAAAAATATACAGTGAAGTCAGAAAGGGAATCAAACCGGAAATGTACGCACTGTCCACAATCATGTTTCTGACGGTTCTCATTCTGCTTTTTCTTGTCAATATGACCCCAGACGATCCGAAGGTCAAAAAAGCTGCCGTTCATGCGCCTGCCGGAAAATTCCGCAAATTCAGCAGATTTTTCTTTCATCGTTTCGCTCCTGCCGCAATCATGCTTGTCATCGTTATCGGCGGGTTCGTATATGGTTCTTCCTCCGGAAATATGTCCGGCGAAAAAGTCATTGTATACAACTGGGGAGACTATATTGATCCTGAAATTATTACGATGTTTGAAGACGAGACCGGAATCGACGTTGTATATGAAGAATATGAAACAAATGAAATCATGTACCGAAAGTGCAGTCCGGCGCGATTGCTTATGACGTCGTCTGTCCTTCTGACTATATGGTGCAAAGAATGATCGAAAACGATCTGCTTGCCGAGATTAATTATGAAAATGTACCGAATTTAAAATATATTGATGATATTTATATGGAAATGTCAAAACAATATGACCCGGAAAACAAATACTCCGTTCCGTATCTTTGGGGAACGGTCGGAATACTTTATAACAAGAAAATGGTGGACGAACCTGTAGACAGCTGGAATATTTTATGGGATGAAAAGTATACGGACAGCATCCTCATGCAAGACAGTGTAAGAGACGCTTTTGCCGTTGCTTTAAAATCACTCGGATATTCTTTGAACTCAACAGATCTTGATGAATTAGAAGCCGCCAAAAAGCTTCTCATCAAACAAAAACCTCTTGTTCAGGCCTATGTCATCGATCAGGTTCGGGATAAAATGATCGGAAACGAAGCTGCACTCGGCGTTATTTATTCGGGAGAAGCACTTTATTGCCAAAAGGAAAATCCCGATCTGGAGTATGTGATTCCGAAGAGGGATCGAACTTGTGGATTGACGCTCTCGTCATTCCGAAAAATGCACAAAACAAAAAGAACGCAGAGGCGTTTATCAACTACCTCTGCCGTCCTGATATTGCAAAAATGAATTTTGATTATATTACATATTCTATTCCCAACTCAGCAGGAAGAGAACTGATTGAAGACGAATCAATGCGCGAAAGCAACATTGCATTCCCCGATATCTCCCAACTTAAAAATTGCGAGACGTTTAATTTCCTCGGAGACGAAAACGAAATCATCTATAATCAACTGTGGCGGGAAATAAAATCAAAATGATCCGCCATCTATAAACGGAAGCATCCACCGCCGACAAACTCTCTTAACAGAGAGTTTGTCGGTATAAATTCACTTCCGATCCCAACAAAGTAATCAAAAAACTTAAGAAGCCTTTTTGCTTCAATAAATTCTTTTGAATCTTTATCCACCGCAAAAAGAAGCGGTTCCACATATTGCTTCAGCACTGCCAGTTCATAGATCAAAGAAGAATTAAACATCACATCCGCTTCTTCCTGAAACGGAAATATGTTTTTTTCCTCTCCTCTTCTTACTGAAGCCCACATAGAAATCGTCTTCGATGCAGAAGCGCCGCGTGTGCGGGAATCTCTTACAATCCTCCTGATCAACCTTCCGTCTGTCGTAGGGATCCGATTATGTTCATCGATGTTCAACTGAGTCAATGCGCTGATATAAATCTTAAATTGTTCGCATCTGCATTGTCTCTGTCAATTTTGGATTCAAACAATGGATTCCTTCTATTACAAGAATATCCTGTGAACCAAGTTTTTTCGGTTTAGATTCATACTTCTCTTACCGCTTTTAAAGTCAAAAATGGGAAGATACACTTCCTCTCCTTTTAAAAGAGCCCTCATATCTTCATTAATTTGGGAATGTCGATTGCTTCCAAACACTCAAAATCATAATTTCCATCTGAATCTTTCGGAGTATGTTCCCGATCGACAAAATAATTATCTACCGCAATCGGATGAGGTTTAATCCATTCACCCTAAGCTGAATGGACAACCTATGTGAAAATGTCGTTTTTCCGGAAGATGATGGCCCTGCGATCAAAACAAACCGAACATCTTTCCGGTCTGCAATCTGTCTGGCAATCTCGCCTATTCTCCGTTCCTGATAAGCTTCCTGCACAAGCACAACTTCCCGCATATCTCCTTTTGTTACCATCTCATTAAGCGCTCCGACTGTTTCTATGTCCTGACAATCTCCCCATAAAACAGACTCTTTCAATACATGAAATAATTTAGGACTTGGTCTAAATTCGGGAATCTTTTCCGGCTGTTCTTTCACCGGCATCTGAATGACAAAGCTTCATCATACAAATGAAGAGAAAAATATTTCAGATATCCGGTATCAGGAACCATATATCCGTAATAATAATCTTCAAACTCATTAATACTATATATGTTTACTTTTGAAACCCTCCGGTATTCAAATAATTTTTCCTTATCATACATTCCATGTCTGTGAAATAATTCGATCGCATCATCTGTATGAATTGTCTTCTTTTTAATCGGAATTTTTTCATCTGAGAGCCAACGCATCCGCTTCGCCACATCCGCAAGGAACTGCTCTGTAATTTTTATATCTCCGTCAACTGTGCAATAATATCCTTTATCCACCGAAAAATGAATTCTGACGCGTTCGATCTTATCATGTCCTGCCACATCATGAACCGCTTTTACAAGAAGAAAGCACAAACTTCTTTTATAAGTTTCATGTCCGATTGCATCTGCTGTCGTAATAAACTTCAATTCACAGTCTTTCTCAACTGTTTTTCTTAGTTCCTGCAGTCTGTTTTCTCCTTCCACTGCAAGAACGGCAGGATGAGAAAAACTACCGCAGAACTCTTTTGCAACAGCTTGATATGTTGTTCCTTCCTCAAATTCTTTTGTCTCGTTACCTACTGTAATATTATACTTTTTTTTCTCCATTTTCCGGAACACACTCCTTTTACCCAAATAAAGTCCACCTTTTAAAGCACTTGGAATGGATGAACTATCGGAATCGACATCACATCCAATACCGGAAGTTTTTCATGTAAAAAGCATTTCATATCGTCTATGATATATACTCTGTTCCATAATGTCCCGCATCAATGACCGCCAACCCCTGTTCAACCGCATCAATACCGTCATGATGACCTATGTCGCCTGTCACAAGCACATCTGCTCCTTTTTTTATCGCCGGCATTATCGCCGACTTTCCCGCCCCGGGAGAAACAGCAAGACAATGTACATTTTTTTTCATATCTCCATACACTTTCACACTTCCCAATTTCAATTTATGCTTCACATAGAGACAACATTCTTCCAATGTCATTTCCCGCTCAAGCATTCCGATTCTTCCGATTCCTTCTTCTGCTCCGTCTTTTTCCATTGTCACATCAAGCACATATGTTTTCTCAATACCAAGAATATCTTCTGCCAGCTTCGCCATGCCAAGCACATCATAATTTGTGTGCATTGCATAATAAGAAATGTCATTTTGAAGCAGCTTTACAACACGGCGTCCTATAAAATCTTCATCTGTCACTCTCTTCATTGGGGAAAATATAAGAGGATGATGCGTAATAAGCATATCTGTTCCTAATGCAATCGCCTTATCGATCACCTCTTCTGTCGCATCGAGCGCCAGATAAACCTTACTTACTTCTTTTTCCAGCCGCCCTGCCAAAAGTCCCACATTATCAAAATCAAGCGCCGCTTCTTTCGGATAAGACGCCTCTATCACTTGAATGATCTCTTTACAAAGCATAGTATTCCATCCCTTTCTCTGCAATATTTAATTCTTCTTCCAATTGCCGCTTTCTCACTTGTATCTTCTGAGAATCTTTCTTTTCAATCGACTTTAATATATCTGTTCTGATACGAATCTCCCGTTCCAAATAACGCTTTAACACCGGATGACGCTTTTCAAGAAGAAGCTTTCCATATTGAAGCTGTACGTCATTCCACATTTCCGATTTTATTCCGTCTTTCTTTCCGCTCTTCTTTGGAGGCCGGACTTCATCATCGGATAGTATTTTCCGTCCTCTTCAACCATGTCTTCCTCTATAAAGAAAAAACCCTCCTGCAAAAGAAAGGCTCTTACTTTATCCGGTTCAGACTGCGGCTGAAGAATACACTCTTTTAAGCATGAAACTACATCATGCCCTTCCTCCAAAATACGAATCACAAGATTTCCACCCATCCCCGCAATTACTGCAGACTGCACCTCTTGTACTTTCAATGCAGAAAATCCATCTGAGAGACGTGTTTCTATCTGTTCTTCCATTTTATACGCACAAATATTTTCCTGCGCTTTTCTAAGCGGTCCTTTATTGACATCCATGCTACCGCATAATCTGTTTTTCCTGTCTCTGTCAGAAAAATCGGTATGTACGCATGATCCGTTCCGATATCGGCCACTTGATATCCGGCAGTTACAAGATCTGCAACTGCACGGAGTCTTTTTGATAATTCCATCTGTATCCTCTTTTCTCGGTTACACTGTTTGCCGGATAATTAATCAAGATAATCTCTTAATTTTCTGCTTCGACTTGGATGGCGCAGCTTCCGAAGAGCTTTTGCTTCAATCTGACGGATACGCTCTCTCGTAACGTCAAATTCTTTCCCACTTCCTCCAATGTACGCGCTCTTCCGTCATTCATTCCAAAACGAAGACGTAATACTTTCTGCTCCCTTTCGGTCAGTGTATCGAGCACTTCATCAAGTTGTTCTTTTAAGAGCGTCTGCGCCGCAGCTTCTGCCGGTACAGGCACGTTATCATCCTGAATAAAATCTCCTAAATGGCTGTCCTCTTCCTCGCCGATCGGAGTTTCGAGCGAAACCGGTTCTTGAGAAATCTTCAAAATCTCCCGAACACGCTCAACAGGCATATCCAGCTCTTTGGCGATTTCTTCCGGAAGCGGTTCTCTTCCAAGTTCCTGCAGAAGCTGTCTTGACACACGGATCAGTTTATTGATCGTCTCTACCATATGAACCGGAATTCTAATTGTCCTTGCCTGATCCGCTATAGCTCTTGTGATCGCCTGACGAATCCACCATGTCGCATATGTGCTGAATTTATAACCTTTATGATAATCAAACTTTTCAACAGCTTTGATCAAGCCTAGATTTCCTTCCTGGATCAGATCAAGAAAGAGCATGCCTCGTCCTACATACCGCTTCGCAATGCTGACAACAAGACGCAGGTCGCTTCTGCCAGCTCTTTTTTGCATCCTCGTCGCCTTCTTCCATCCGTTTCGCCAGTTCAATTCTCTCGCTCTGCACTTAAAAGCGGTACTTTTCCGATTTCTTTCAAATACATACGAACCGGATCTTCAATACTTACTCCTTCCGGAACGGAAGTCGATATTCTCCATATCGACTTCTTCTTCCTCTGCGATCATATTGTCGATATCTACATCATCGTCCGTATCAGCCGTGATCCGCAAGACGTCAATATTATGTCCTTCTAAATACTCAAAAACTTTTTCCATCTGTTCGGCGCTTAATTCCATGTCCGCAAAAAAGTCATTGATCTCCTGAACATCAAGTATACTTTTTTTCTTCTTTCCCAGAGCGACAAGCTCGTTCATTTTTTCCAGAAATTTCTGTGCATTCTCTTCCATGTGTCCATCCTTCCTGATCTGTGCGCATACGCAGATCATCTTGTTTTATTTTATCCTTAATCTATAGAAATATGCAGTTGCCTCAGTTCCTCAAGCTTCCGCTTTTCTTCCATTAAATGCTGCAATCCGGCCATATCTGACGGATCCAGATTCAGCGTTCGCTCATTGATGCTGTGAGCTTTTACTTTTAAAATTGTATCTTTCAACGCCTGATCCTGTTCTTCTTTTGTTTTCAGTTGGCGGATTTTCGTATGAAAAAGAGAAGCCGCTTCCCTATGTTCTTCCTCTGATGTGAATGATTCAAAAGTTTTGCCGGATTTAGTTCTCCTTTTTCATGCTGCTCATATAAAGTTTCGCAACGCGTCCGATTTAATTCTCCTGTGAAATCATCCGGACTTATGTAACTGCTTATCTTTGAATACAGATTTTCATTTTCGATCATCCATGTAAGCAGAACTTTCTGCGATGTAACAATTCCGTCTTCTTTTTGCAAGACGCCCCATCGGCTTTTTTCGGGCGTGTGACCGGGCGGGCAAGTCCTGTACTTACAGCAGTTTTTGCGACAAGTTTTTCCAGACTCTCTTTGCTTACTTTATATGCAGATGCAACTGCCTCGATATAATTGTTCCGTTCCAATTCATCTTCAAATGAGAGCAGCCTATTTGCCGCCTCTCTGAAAAAAGCAGTTTTTCCTTCCGGGGAAGCCATATCAAATTCTCTCTCTAATATTTCAAGACTGAACATAAACCCGTTTCTTGCATTTTGGATACGATTTTCAAATTCCTGCGCGCCAAGATTTTTAATAAATTCGTCCGGATCTTTATACGGATCCATACGGATTACTTTTGCCGATATTCCCGCCTCTTTCAGTATCGGAACTGCTCGAAGCGCCGCTCTTGTACCTGCATCATCACTGTCATATGTCAGATAAACTTCCTGAACATATCTTTTGATCAAAGAAGCATGTCCTGATGTAAGAGCCGTTCCGAGAGATGCCACGGCATTTGTAAACCCAGCCTGATGCAAAGAGATAACATCCATATATCCCTCACAAAGCAAAAAATAAGTTTTTCTCGATGTCCTCGCTCTGTTAAGTCCATATAAATTCCTGCTTTTGTCGAACACTGCCGTCTCGGGAGAATTCAAATATTTCGGTTTTCCGTCCCCCATAACGCGGCCTCCGAACCCGATCACCCGGCTGTTTACATCCATGATCGGAAAGATGACACGATTCCAAAATTTATCATACACTCCCTGTCGTTCATCTGTATTGATCAGTCCGGCCTGCCGGATCAGATCTTCACTATACCTTTTCCTCTCAAATATTGATACAGATCATCACTGTATTTTGTTGAATATCCAAGTCCAAACGCCGTGATCGTCTCTTCTGTCAAACCTCTGTCCGTCAAATATGTATGTGCTCCCACTCCTCTTTCGGACTTAGCTGCACATAATAATATCTGGCAGCGATTTTATTTATCTCTAAAATAGACGCTTTAAATCCGCCTTGTTTTGCTTCCTTCGAATATTCGGCCTCCGGAAGTGCAATTCCCGCTCTGTCTGCAAGAAATTTTACAGCCTCCATGAATGAAAAAATTCTCATACTCCATCAAAAACGTAAATACATTTCCCCCTGCCCCCGCATCCGAAGCAGTAATACATCTGCTTCTGTCTGCTGACAGAAAACGAAGGCGATTTTTCATTATGAAACGGACACAGTCCGAAATAGGAGCTTCCCTTTTTCTGCAGACGGACATAATCGGATATGACATCTACGATATCATTTCGCGTTCTTACTTCCTCTATTAATTCATCCGGATAATACATGTTTACCCTCCATAAAAGATTGTCCTATATATTATATTCGACAAAACTTTTTGATTTCCTTTATTTTTTTAAATTTTCCATGCTTCGGGCACAAAATAATCCTGGAATTTTTTAACCGCATAAGAATCTGTCATTCCGGCAATGTAATCACAGATGATCTGTTCTTTCTCATCATCGAATTTTCCAAAGCCTCCTTAAAAATCCGGGGAAGGACTTCTGTATGTTCGGCATAATATTCAAAAAGCTGTTCGATCATATGTACCGCCTTATCTTCTTCCCCTTTTGCGTTCGGATTCAAGTATACATTTTCAAACATAAATTTCCGCAGATCTTTCATCGCCCGTTCCGTTTCCGAAGACATTTTAATAACCGGCTGATCCATACTGTTCGTGATCACATCATGCACCAGAGTATTAAGCCGCTCTTTACACGAACTTCCAAGAGCCTGCCGCAAATCAGAAGGAATATCATCCTCTGTCAGAATTCCTCCTCTTATTGCATCATCCATATCGTGGTTGATATATGCAAGCTTATCGGAAATGCGGACAACCTGCCCTTCCAAAGTATGAGGATGTCCTGACGTCTGATGGTTCAGTATTCCGTCACGGACTTCCCATGTCAGGTTCAGTCCGCGCCCTTCTTTCTCAATCCGTTCTACAACACGAAGACTCTGCTTTTGATGCGCGAAATGATATACATGATTTAAAGCTCTTTCCCCCGCATGACCGAAAGGCGTATGACCAAGGTCATGCCCCAGAGCGATTGCTTCTGCAAGGTCTTCATTCAAACGCAATGCTTTTGCTATCGTACGCGCATTCTGGGACACTTCCAACGTATGTGTAAGCCGCGTTCTATAATGATCTCCTTTCGGAAGAAGAAAAACCTGCGTCTTTTGTTTCAGCCTTCGGAAAGCTTTACAATGAAGAATCCGGTCACGATCTCTTTGAAAAGCCGGTCGGATATCACACGGTTCCTCTTTTCTTTTCCGTCCCTTCGAGTCTTTGCTTAATGCCGCATAAGAACTTAAATATTCAAGTTCACGAAGTTCAAGCTGCTCCCTGATGGTCATAATATCACCTTTCCTTTAATCTCTTTTCAATTCGCATCTGTCACTGTCTTAAGCACTTTGATCCGTGCATAATACTTATCGTTTCCCTCCACAATAACCCACGGCGCATAGGCCGTAGACGTCCTCATGATCATCTCATCTGCCGCATGCTCGTAGAGATCCCATTTTTCACGGTTTCTTAAGTCTTCATCCGTAATCTTCCATCGTTTTTCCGGATTTTCCATCCTTTCGCAAAATCTGCGTTTCTGCTCTTCTTTATCAATATGCATCCAAAATTTCAGAATAACCGCGCCTGCATTTGCCAGATCTTTCTCCATATCATTTATCTCTTTGTATGCGCGTTTCCACTCTTCTTCCGTACAAAATCCCTCGATCCTTTCTACCATCACCCGACCATACCATGTCCTGTCAAAAATCGCCACATGTCCGTCTTTTGGCATCGCCTTCCAAAATCTCCACAAGTAATGATGCGCTTTTTCAACCTCATTCGGAGAAGCTGTCGGATTTACCACATATCCCCGAGGATCCATTTTTTCTGTCAGACGCTTAATCGCACCTCCCTTTCCTGCGGCATCCCAACCTTCAAATCCGATCACTACCGGAATTCTCTTCCTATATAATTCTCCGTGAAGCCGCTCCGCCTTCCTCTGAAGTTTATCAAGTTTTTGCTTATATTCTTCTTTTGTATAGCTGCAGGAAAGATCTGTTTTTGACAAGATTGAAACTTCCGAAAATCTGTTTTCTGCATATTGTGCGATCTGAACTTCCTTTTCCTCACAAACTTCTTCCACTATTTTATTTGTTTTCTCCAACAGAGCACTATTCTCTTTTTGACGTCGGATCTGCTCTTGCATAGCTTGTATCACCGTCATATATATTTTTGTTGTCGCAAACCGCCTGTCAGTCGCTTCTATAATTGTCCACGGCGCATAATCCGTATCCGTACAAAACAGCATTTCTTCTGCCATCAACGCATACTCGTCATATTTAACATTTCTCTCTTTGTCTCCCTGAGTCACTCTCCATTGCGTCTCTTTCTTTTTCTCCAATTTTTTAAAACGTTTCTCCTGCTCATCCTGATCAATATCCAAAAACAGTTTTATAATCAGCGTTCCCCCTTCTGAAAGCTGCTGTTCAAAAGCATTGATCGACGCAAAATCATCTTTCAGTTCTTTCTCCCGCGTCCTTTTTTCAAATCGGTCTACCCACACTTTTCGATACCAGCTTCCATCAAAAACCGCAATTTTTCCCTTTTCCGGAGTCTTGATCCAAAACCTCCACAAAAACGGATGCATCCGTTCTTCTTCCGTCTCATTTTTAATCGTATGCACCTCAAATCCCCGCGGATCCATACTGTGGATCAACTTTCCTATCTGAAGTCCTTTCCCGGATGCTCCGAATCCTTCAAATACGATCATGACCGGAATATCTAAATCTTTACACTCTCTTTGAAGTCTTCCAAGTTCCGCCTCTATCTTCGGAAGACTTTCACTATATTCCTGCTTTGACATTTTTTTATTCAAATCTATCTTTTCTAACATTACTGATCCTCCTTACATTTATTCAGATATTATTGACAATTTCAAATAAATTATCGTAATTATATCATATAATTTCATAAAACAAACAGTTTGGGTAAATAAAAAGAAAATCTGATAAGATTTTCCCTTTTATATCTGTTCTGTCCTTACTGATTCCCATCCACCAACATGAGACTGATACTTAAAAACTTTTACCGTCTTATATACTCTTAAACTCATTCTTTAATTTTTTTCTCCTCTGCCTTTTCCATCTGCGCAGCCAAAAAGCTGATCACCTTTTGATTCGTCCTGTTCAACCTGCAGTAACTCAAAAAGAATTCAAAGTGTCTTAATAACATCTGTTCCATTTCCAAACGATATTCCTGTGTCATTCTCACGTCCGATAGCTTTAATATGTAATCCGTTGACACATGAAAATATTTTGATAAATGAATCAATATATCCGATGGCAGAACATTTTCCCCATTTTCTATACGGCTGATCGTCTGCTGTGAAACATTCATCTTTTCGGCCAAATCTCCCTGCCTCAATCCCCGTTCAGTACGCAACTCTTTCACCCTGTTCTCTAGCACTTCTATACATCCCCTTATCGTTTTTCTCCATTGTATCCGATACTTCTTATCGTGCTATCCGAATACCGGATATGCCTTTACTCATATTTAGGATATATCATTTCTCTGATGAAAAAGCATGATAAAATCAATATATATTGTGTGTTTTTCAAAACAGGATCTATCCTCCTTGCAATGAAAAAAGAAGAAAAATGCCGTAGGCGAAAATATCCGCCGACTGCGTATGAGAAATCAGTTAAAACAAGCAGATCTTGCGCAAAAACTTAATATCAGCCGCCAATCACTTTCCGCTTATGAGCGTGGAATCACACTGCCCGATATCTACCTGCTCATAGAGATTGCCGATTTTTCAGAATCTCTCTGGATGAGCTTACCGGAAGAATTACCATCCATTGAAACAATTTGAAGCTTTTTAAGAAATCATTCAAATTGAAGAGCCTAGTCATAAAAACAAAAAGACCACGCAAAAAAACAGAAAACCTTTCTAAGATTTCCTGTTCTCTTTATCTAATGCGGAAGATGGGACTTGAACCCACACAAGCGCAATGCTTACAAGATCCTTAGTCTTGCTCGTCTGCCAGTTCCGACACTTCCGCATTCCATATAGGATTCGTGATCTTTGTTTTGCTGACCACGAATGATATAATATCATTATCAGCAAAAAGTCAACACTTTTTTTAATCAGATGTAAAAATCTTGTGAAAAGCCTCCCTTAATCACATTGACAATTCAAACTGATTTTTACATCTGCATTTTTCAATTTTCAAACACCGAGCTGAAACTATATTTATAAGTTTTCCGGCACTTTCGGAAGTTTTGCAAGAGCCTCTTTTAACTCTTCATCAGATGGAATATAGTCACTCATCTTTCCGTCATGGAATTTCTCATATGCATACATATCAAAATATCCTGTTCCTGTCAGTCCGAAGAAGATCGTTTTTTCTTCCCCTGTTTCTTTACATTTAAGAGCTTCGTCAATCGCAACTTTAATCGCATGACTGCTTTCAGGAGCCGGCAGAATGCCTTCTACTCTCGCAAACTTCTCTGCCGCTTTAAATACCTCTGTTTGTTCTACCGAACGAGCTTCCATATATCCATCTTCGTAAAGCTGCGATAAAACAGAACTCATACCATGATATCTCAATCCTCCCGCATGACTTGCAGACGGAATAAATCCACTGCCTAATGTATACATTTTAGAAAGCGGGCAAACCATACCTGTATCGCAGTAATCATATGCGTAAACGCCTCTTGTCAAACTAGGACAGGACGCAGGCTCCACCGCAATAACTGGTAATCGGCTTCTCCTCTTAATTTTTCTCCCATAAACGGAGATAAGACCTCCCAAGTTGGATCCTCCGCCTGCACATCCGATAATAATGTCCGGCTTGATCCCATACTTATCCATTGCAATCTTTGACTCAACCCCGATCACTGACTGATGAAGAAGAACTTGATTCAACACACTTCCAAGCACATAGCGGTATCCCGGCGTATGTGTAGCCACTTCCACAGCTCGGAAATGGCACATCCAAGGCTTCCTGAAGTTCCCGGATGCTCTGCCAAAATTTTTCTTCCCACTTCTGTTGTTTCAGACGGTGAAGGAGTAACACTCGCTCCATAAGTACGCATTACTTCTCTTCGGAATGGTTTCTGTTCATAGGAACATTTCACCATATACACCTTACAGTCCAAATCAAGATAAGAACATGCCAT
>ENA-OQCS01000866-OQCS01000866.1-human-gut-metagenome-genome-assembly--contig:-NODE-866-length-16536-cov-2.254860_pt1 | contig 16536 bp, 24 predicted proteins | sample MGYA00242757_ERZ504575 | MGnify/ENA primary metagenome ERZ504575 (study PRJEB26092, sample SAMD00036297) | human gut metagenome | host: Homo sapiens | study: EMG produced TPA metagenomics assembly of...
GTTTGATATTACGATCGAACCTGTTTCTTCTTTATGGGATTTTACTTCAGGGGAAAAGATCGTGCCGGATGCAGAGACAATCGCGGAAAAGCAGGCATGTGTAGGCTATGAAGATGTGGAGCTTAAATTTTTCTTTAACAGCATCATGGCTGCCGGTTTTCCTACAACGAGGCTGCGGCCTACGACAACGGCTTTTTTACCGGTGCAGTCGATGCCGTAGTGGTCGAGGATCTCCATGCAGGCCTGCGGAGTACATGGCGGGAAGCCCTGTTTTGTTCCGGCGAATACGCCTACCATGGAACCGTCTGTGATACCGTCTACGTCCTTCTCCGGGGAGAGTGCTTTGATGACTGCTGCCTCATCGAGATGTTTCGGAAGCGGACGGAAAATCAGAACGCCGTGGATGGAATCGTCTTTGTTTACTTTATCGATGGTAGCCATCAGCTCTTCCTGGGTAACGTCTGCCGGGAGAAGGAATTTCTCGTATGCAACGCCTAAGGTCTCACAGCGTTTGGTTGCTCCTCTTTCGTAGGAAAGGTCATCCTCTCTCTCTCCGACACGGATGATTCCGAGAGTCGGTTTTACTCCTTTTGCTTCCAGCTCTGCTACATTTGCTTTGATCTTCTCATTTAATGCTGCTGTTACTTCTTTACCTAATAACTGTTTTGCCATTTTTTTATCCTCCGCTTTTCTTTTCGGTCAAAGAGAACTCCTTTTGCAACCCGCTTGCTGCCGGGAAGTTTCTCTGGCCGTTTGTTTTCAGGCTTTCAGTCTTCCCAGTACGTTCCGGAAAATCTCGTCTGCTTTTACGGTATAGACCGCAAGCATTTCATCACATTTTCGATTTAGTTCTTCTGCATATTCCCGGTTTTTCATAGATTTCGTGTTGATATATACATTCAGGGAAGCACCCTCTAAGGCTGCTTTGCAGAATGCTGCGCCAACACCTGCGTCACTGATCGCAAGTGCAGAACCTTTTGCTGCAAATTCTACGATCAGGTCGATTGCTTCGCAGCATTTTTCCATAATTTCCATTGGAACAGAGCAGGCATCCTTCAGCACAATCTCCATGACTCTTGCTTTTTCTGCCTTCTCCTCCTCTGTCTCGCGCGGCATGCCGTATGCTTTGGAGAGCGGTTCGAACACTTCTGCATCGCGCTCGATCAGGTGAAGCAGTTCGTCCTGAAGCGTGGTTGCTTTCGCCATCAGCTCTTTCATTTCCTCTTCGACATCCGCATATTTCTTTTTACCTACTGTCAGCGCACCAACCATGTTGCCAAGCGCTGTGCCGACAGCGCCAACCAGTGCAGAAGCTCCGCCGCCGCCCGGAACCGGTGCTTTGGAACCGAGCACGTCTACAAACTCATTGCAAGGTACTGTTGAAAATCCCATGTTATTTTCCTCCGCTTATTTTTTTCGATCCAGAAGCCATCCTGATGGCCTCAAACCATAACTATTTTGCAGCCAGAGCCTTCAGCATATCAATTGTGACATCTCCCACAACCGCCATATCCTCTCCCTGCGTAAATGCAGCCGGGAAATTGTCCGAAAAGAGGATCTGCGCGGACGGCGGAACTCATCATCTCCTGCCCATAAAATCAGTCGTACAAAAAGCCCTTTCATAAACTCCAGCTCATATCCGACATCACCGGATGAAATCGCCTGAGCGCCGACACGTTCCATGATCTCACGGAATGCATCCAGCTTTCCGCCAAAGCCAAACGCAAGACGGAACAGGCATCTTCCCTGGAACTGTTTAAAATAAACTTCTCCCCACGGAATCTCCCGGTACGTCAAAAATTTTCCGGTAGACGGAGCAGCTCCGCCCTCTGTCAGATAACGCAATACCAAAATTTTTGCATTCGGTTTTTTCTCGAGTGGATACCAGCCAATTATCGGCGAAACGCTTCCATCATCTCCAATATGAAATACGTTGTACTCCGGCCACGAAATCCGGTAGGAAACACCCATCAGGGAAACGGTAAACTCCTGTTTTCCGCATCATACGGAACGTCGCACCGGCTGGAAATCTCTCTTGGATCTGCATTCTGATACACTTCCAGATAATGCTCATACGGAATACGCTCTTTGCTGTCTTTTTCGTAATTTAAGTCTACTGCCATGTAAATCCAATTCCTCTCAAAAAGGTTCGCCACAATTCAAAGCAAAACCACATGTGTTTCACCTTGAATCGTAACAGAAAGTTCTGCTTCCGTTTTATGCTTCCACAGACGGGAACATCGTCGTGTCTGTGTGCGGCAGGAAGCACGCCGCTACAAATTCATCCATATAGGTTGGTACCGTAGAGAGTTCCAGATATGTCATGTTCCGGGCAACCTCATACGTTTTCTTCTCTGCTGCTGTCGATAAAAGCATTGAGTACGCACCAGTCAGGGAAGAGTTACCAATGTAATGGAATTTTTCCAGCGGAATATCCGGGAACATACCAATCGTGACGGCATTTTTCATGTTAATACCGCTTCCGATACCTCCCGCTACATATACTTCCTCGATCATGGATACATCCATGTCCAGATAGTTCAGCATCGTACGGATCGCTGAGAAAATCGCGCCCTTGGCACGGGATAAAATTGTCGATATCTACTTCTGTAATCTCAACGTCGCGGACGCTTCCGGCTTCCTCTTCAAATGCGATGACATAGCTTCCCATGCCATATTTGTCGTGGCGGATCCGTCTGCCTTCCCGGATAAATTTTCCCTTCGGATTGACCATCTTCGCACGGAACAGCGCTGCAATTACATCGATGATTCCGGAACCGCAAAGACCAATCGGCTTCGTTCCCTCATCTCCGATAACATGGTACGAAGGTTCCATCGTTTCCGGATCGATCGTACATTTTTCAATCGCACCGTCGGTCGCACGCATGCCACAGCTGATATCGCCGCCCTCAAAGGCCGGTCCGGCCGAGCAGGCACAGCTTACCATAAAGTCGGAATTTCCAAATGCAAGCTCGCCATTGGTACCAAGGTCAATAAAGAGACTCATCTCCGGCCGGTTCCAGATCATGCTGACCAACGCGCCGGCAGTAATATCTCCGCCCACATAGCTTCCGATGTTCGGTGCCAGAATGATATGGCGTCCGGATGAATCGCAAGATTGACATCCGATGCAAACAGTGAGTTTGTCTTAAAGAAGGCCGGAATATACGGCTCCATCCGAAGCGGATCTGCATTGATGCCCATCATCAGATGCTCCATGGTAGTGTTTCCGGCAATCGCCGCACGGTAAATCTGCTGACTGCTGATTTTCGCTGCACGGCACATGTTGGAGATCATCGGGTTTAAGGTTTCTTTGATGATTGCATTTTGCAGTCTTTCATGGCCTCCCGGTTTCTGGGATTCAATGATACGGTTGATAACATCCGCACCATACCGGATCTGTCCGTTTCCGGAAGAGGCTTTTGCCAGGATTTCTCCGCTCAGCATATCCACGATCAGTGCAGAAACTGTCGTTGTTCCAATGTCGACAACGAGACCGCCGACAACTGCTTTTGCTTCCATTGGAAGCATATCGTATAAAAAGACGTCATTTGCCGTAACCCGGACGACACACTGTGCCTGAAAATGGGATTCTCGAAGGACATCCGGCATTTTTTTCAGTACAGAGTACGGAATCCGTACCCGGTCAAGCCCCGTCGCTGCCTGTACAGCCCAGGTTACTCTCTCGTTATCCGGCATCGTATCATCCAGAGTAGCTCTTCCATTGAGATTGTAATCACCTGCATGCTGTTTTTCAATTCCAGGCCGGCGTCTGTAATTTTCTTTTTCGTATCTTCAAAAATTGCAATTCACTCGGTGAACTAAGATCTGCCACTTTCATGCGGCTCCGGTAAGCGGATGCAATGTCCGGCACTTCCACTTCAACATCGCCCCTGATGGTGCTGACGCACGCCAGTCTCCAGCCATTCTGATATTCTTCCTCAGAAATATGGCGGGTTATTTTGGAATCCAGCTCACCGCTCACAAGACGAACGCGGCATTTACCGCACGATGCGTTTCCGGAACACGGTGCATCGATCGGCACATTGCTCTTCTGCGCTACTTCAAGAAGGCGCTCACCCTCGGTTGCGTAGGTGACTACCGGTTCTCCCTCTTCAAATCGAAAGGTTACTTTTGCCATAATCTGTAAATCCCCCAGTCGTATATATTCTCGCTGTTTTTTTATTTTTCCGCTTTTAGATAGAAAAACCCCTGATGGTGCCTCAGGTTTTCGCAAACGCTACGGCACCATCAGGGGAAAACCTGCGAGATTTAAAGATTAAAGCTCCAGATAAGAATCTGCGTACAGAGTGTTGCCTTTGAATACGTCACAGGATTAATGGTCTCCATCAGTCTCAGGTCATTCGGGTTAACGATGGCGCTGGTCAGACCCTGCATCATAGCCATAGCTACAAGTGCGGAATCCATGATCGGACGGATGTTTTTCGGCATACCGTTGGAGTTGTTGGAAAGTCCGCCGGTAGAATTCAGTCCCATATCGCTGAACATCTTAATGCACTCAAGAACTTCCATCTGTTTGTCCTGCATTCCTTTTACAACCAGGAACAGCGGGTCAAACCACAGATCGGTCGGCTCCATACCATGCTCCATACCTCTTTCCAGAAGGGTCTGGCAGTATATCATACGCTCGTCGTTGTCTTTTGCAATTCCTTCGCCGTTGCAAAGTGCAATAACGATTGCATCGTTTGCAGCCGCAAGGTCAACGTACTCGATTCTTCCTGCAGCATCTGCAGAGTTTACGATCGGTTTTCCTTTGGAACGGTTGTATACAGAGATACCAGCCTCAATTGCTTTTTTGTTAGATGTATCCAGAGCCAGCGGAACATTGTCAAAATTGCTCTGCAGCAGCTCAACAGCCCATTTCATGATGTCTTCTCCATCATTCTCAGCCGGTCCGATGTTTACATCAAGGTAAACGGCACCAGCGTCCAGCTGCTGTTTTGCTCTCTTTAAAATTGGCTCTTCATCTCTTGCTGCGAATGCTTTGTTTACAGTAGGAGCTGTAACGGAAAGTCTTTCGCCGATGGTTACAAATTTTGCCATATCTCTTCTCCTTTTCTTTTGGGAATCCCCCATAATTATTTTTTCACGGAAGAAACTTCCGGATACCGGAGTTCCTCCCGGAATTTTTATGTATTACAGTTCTCCGTTTGCCTGCAGATCTTTCATGAATTTTACAAGCTGAACCGCCTCAAGCGGAGCAACGATTACTTCCCATCCAGGAAGCTTGGACTCAATGTCGCCCTTTAATACGGCTACTTTACCAGGAATGATAACTTTTCTGGATTTTACTTTATCTTCTACATTCTCTTTGAAGAATTTGGAGATAGAGTTACCGGAGAATTTACCTGCTGCCCAGGATGTCAGTACAGAAAGTCCACCGGCGTCGTTGATTACAAGGTTGACCGGAACTCCGGATCTCTCGAGCTCTCCGGATACCAGGAAATAGGTCAGAGCAAAGTCTACGGTGGTCAGGCAGATCGAATTTTCATCTGCGCCGTTCAGCGGGTAGATGCCCGGCTCTACTTTCATCGGTTTCTGCGGATCGGTAAATACGTTCTGGCGAAGTCCGAATACCGGAAGTGCCTCTGCGTATCCCATTTCCTCAAGAACAATAATGGAACCGTATTTCATGGTGAACAGGGAAAGCAGTGCCTGCTGCATATATCTGTCGCCCTGTGCAATTTTTGCCAGATTTACAATAGACGGATAACCAAAGGTACGGTCTGTATCCTTTAAGGATGCACGTCTTACCTGTACGGTAGTAGCAAAGGTCTCTTTGATGGTCGCTTCTGTGGTATCAAGAACAAGGTTCTTGTTGCCGAGTTTCTCGATTGCTTCTACGGTGTCGTGAAGCTCATCAATGTTTGCGCCACTTACGCCGAGAACAACGCCTGCCTCTGTGGCAAGTTTGCTCATCTCTTCATAATTGGATGCATTTGCACCATTCAGGATCGGTTTGCCTGCTTTGCATACTTCCAGAGCAGCTTTTGCAGCTTCTGCGTCCTCACAGCCAAGTACCAGAACTTTTCCGGTTGCTGCTGCTTTCGTTACAAGAGATACGTATTTGTCTACGCCATTTCCGGCATAGTTTACATACAGCATCTCTGCGCACATACGCTCACCGATACGGTCGTAATCAACTTTTTTGTCTTCTTCCAGTTTTGCGTCGATCTCTTCGTCAGACATGCAGCTGCAGAGAGATACTGCATAACGGGTTTTGCTTACAAATGTTTTCTCATGACGATAGAGAACCGTCTCTCCGCCAAGGGTGTACTCACTGTCGCCGGTTCCGACTTTGATGGTCTTCATTGGCGGTGCGGTAGCTTCGGAAAGCTGTGCCATAGCGTCGTCAGACATATATGGGCACGCTGAAATATCCATAGCGCCTGTGCAACCTTCATGGAGAATGCCATACAGGTCGGACATCCGCACTCTTACAGTTTTTCTTTGGGGTCATTTTAAAAATCTGAATACCTGATAATGCCATAATTCTTTTATCCTCCTAATCTCTTCCTTACGTACTGATTACATCAGTTCCTGAATCATTTTGGAAATGGTTGCAACAGACTGTGGATGTTTGAGGATAACTGCATCAGAACCAGAAGCCAGAGATGCGGCTGCTGTCTGAATCTCCATAGAGATTCCTCGTACTTCCTGATTTCCCCATTCCGGAGATTCCTCTTCTGTTGCCATTGCCTCTTTTACATTCCATGTCTCAGAAGCGATTGGAGTAATAATTGGCATCTGCAGCATTTTATCGTCCTGGGATAATGCTGCTGCTTTGATACGGTCCAGTGTAGATACTACGTACTCATATCCGTATCCGACTGCTGCAGAACCTACGTTCATAACAATGCTGTCCGCGCTGACACCAAGCTGGGTCATAACAACATTCAGCTGTTTTGCAAGGTTGATATCTACAGCGGACTCAGCGCCGACTTTCTGGCTGTATGCCAGACCTGCGGCTGCACCAACTGCCTTGTAATCTTCTTCTCTTGCGGACATAACAAGAACGTTTCTTCCCTGAAGGACCTCTGCTACTTTTGTGAGCAGTTCGGAATCCTTCTCAACGTTTTTACATCCTTCTACAACAAGCGGCACGTCAACGGCATCAGCAACCTCTTTGACTGTCTCAATGAGTTCTTCTACCGATTTGTTCAGACCGTTCGGGTCTCCGCCTGCCAGACGAAGGCAGAGGAAATCTGCACCTTCCATAGCTGCTGCTTTTTTTGCAATCTCGCCCATGGTAGCTGCACCTTCATAGTATGCTTTTACGCTTTCCGGTTCTCCTTCCATACCAAGGTCTGTGATTTCAACGCCGACCTTCGGTCCGTTTTTGATTTCACCGTCGAAAGCATAGAATGGTAATACGTTTTTCTCCGCCAAGAGTTACGGTTTTGTCTCCGCTGCCGATTACAACGGATTTAATTGCTGCATTAAACTTTGTGGTTTGCGATTAAACGGCATAAAAAAGCCTCCTTAAAAATAAATTCCATACAGGCATATCTCCATGATTCCGCTTCATGGACACACCTGTTATTATTTTAACGTTTTTTCCCGGAGAATGCAAGATTTACCAGGATATTTTCCAAGATTTTCTGACAAAAAGTATCCGTTTTCTCTTCGTCAGCCGTTTTTTTCCAGAAAATCACTTTACAGCTGCCGGCATGTGCCGGAAAGGGCTTCCTCCTCCGCTTTGGAATCCCCTCCCAAGCCATGCCGGTCTGCTTATTCTTTCACAGGATAAGCCTGTAAAATACGAATTACATCATTGGATCCATGCCAAGTGCCGGATGACCTTTCTCGGTCAGGAATGCAACCAGTGTCTCCGGATCTTCTGCGATGGTCTCATCACCGATCATATCGGTAAAGTTGTCGATACCGTACAGCTCTTTTGCTGTTTCATTCAGTTTCTCTGCAACCTGCTCTTTCAGCTCTTTCGGCATCCATACGATACGGGCAACGCCGCCTTCTGCTTTCATAAATTTCTTGGAAGCGATAAAGTGTTTGCCGTGTCCCATGAATCCAGGAGTCTGAACACCGCCGCCTGTCATGGAAGCCAGCTCGGAGAAGGTCATTCCCAGAGGAGTCATGCCTGCGTACTCACGGTTTGCGATGCAGACACCGTTGGAGAACGGCTCGATACCACAGATACACTCGAAGCATCCGCAGGATGTCATTGGTTTTCCATGATGGAGTACAAAGATACATCATCAAGAGCGCCCTGGGAAAGTTTACGAACAGCCTCGTTAACATCCTCGTACTCACCGATTCTCTCATCGATTACTTTTTCTTTTGTGATACCTGGCAAGGTCCGTTCGGATCCAGCTCGTTGGTAGCTTTTGCATCCAGCCATGAAACAGCACCGCAAAGTCCGAGACGCTCTGGTGTAACAACACATACATGGCTCGGGGAGAATGCCTGGCACATGATACAGCTGTAGTATACCGGTACGGATTCATCTGTCATGGTAGACAGACGCTCATCACGTTTGTCGAATACCGGAATTGCAATTTCGTGACGGATCTTGGTACAGTCTTCCGGATTGGTGTAGATCTTAACCTGACATTTGTCAACAACAGCCTCGAACTCGTTCTTCACCTGTGCGTACAGAACTTCTCCGAAGTGTTTTGCACGGAAGCCTGCGTTGAAAGCTTCTTTGCTGACACGGATACGGATCATATCACGCTGTCCGGTATGCATCACACCTTCGATGCAGTTCAGGTAGCTGTGGAATTTACGCTCAAATACAGGCTCGAAATCCGGCTGCATGCTCTTTCCGGCAACCTCAACAACGTATGCAATGCTGTGCTTGGAACCTACCTCGAACTCGTCGATGTCCGGTCCGATCAGCTCGATCTTGTGATCTTCTACTTCGGAAGCATCTTTTGTCTGAACCAGCTCGCAGCAGTCTACACGGGAACCGTCAAACTCAACCTGCATATCACCGCGGCGGATGATTTCGCCCTCAAATGCAGATGCGAATGCAACCGGGATATCGATGTTTGTAATTTTAATCTTGATGTCGCGGGCTTCCAGAGAAGTTGCGTTGAATTTGGAAACGTCCTTCTGGATAATGAGACTCTTCGGAATAGCCGGAACGTCTTTGTCATCGTTTGTGATAACCGGGAAACCAAGTGCAATCGCACCAGCGCCGCATGCAACGATCACATCATCCAGAGGAGCAAAAGCATTTACGAATGCCGGTACACGGTCTTTGGTGTAGGTCATCAGTGCGCCTGCATCGCCTGCAGTTACGTTACCGAAGATCAGGGCTGCACGGATTGCTACGGATACAACGTGGATTACAGATGTTATGTCTTTTCCAAGCGGGATGACACGTACGTTTGCGCCGGTCTTGTATCCTAATTCCTGACACTGATCAATGATTCCGCCAACCAGTGTTACAAGAATACCCTGTGCCTGATAGCTCTTAACCAGATCCACGCCTTCCTGTGCGGTCGGAGCGCTTCCAAGGATAACAGCTACGCCCGGGATATCGCCTGTTACAAGCGGCACACCAAGCTCACGGATGATGGCATCGCTTAAATGGCCGTAGCACGGCTCATCATATGGTTTTGCACCGTCGATGTATTTAATTGCCTCGATGAACTCTGCGCAGAGTGCAGTTGCAACACCGGACATAAATACATCATTCAGCTGATTTTCTCTTGTCATCAGAGATTTTACCACGCCAAGAGCCTCTTTCATCTCTTTTAAGTTGGTAACCTTTACTCCTGTTACAGCATAGTAACACGGAAGTGCGTAAGCAGTGTCCGGGAAGCTGACTGCTTTTTCCTCTCCGTTTGCTGCGATTGCGGCATCAATGGCAGCTTCGGTAAGACCGTATACTGCATCATTTCCGCCAAATACTCTCTCGAATAATGTCATGTGTTTTTCCTCCTATCACACTTTTCCATGCCAGGCATGTTTGACTTATCGATTTTTGTTTTATTTTCCGTATCTCTTCTACTGCAGCCGCGCTGTAATCATATGGAGACGAACCTTCCCTGTCCGCTTCCATAATTTCCGGGTTGTAGTGGACCATGCCCAGAAGATCCTCCGGGGGGATACGTCCTGTATGAATGCCTCATCTTTTTCGTCGCGTACTTTGTTTGCCACGACATGAACCTGATGAACGCCAAGCTCTTCGGCCAGACGTTTGACATTCTTATAGGTCTGAATACTTCTTGCACCCGGCTCGATGACTACGATGAACATATCCATGCCCTCCGTCGTTCCTCTTCCCAGATGCTCAAGGCCTGCTTCCATGTCGAGGATGACAACATCCCCTCTGTGAAGGACCAGGCTGTTGATGATTCTCCGCAGCATCACATGCTCCGGGCAGACACAGCCGCTTCCGGCCGTCTCCACGGTGCCAAGCGTCAGGAGTTTGACTCCATTGTACTCTTTGCTGTATTTATCGGGGATATCACTTACTCTCGGATTTATCTTGTAAAACCGGTTGTCTGCACTTGCCTCGGTGCGTTCTTCGATCAGTTTTCTCATTTTGGTAATCGGAATGATCGAATCGAGATTTCTTCCGGAAATCCAAGCGCAAGGCCCAGATTGGCATCCGGATCGACATCTGCAGCCAGAACCGGATGGCCTTCTTCTGCATAAAGTCTTGCAAGGGTCGCTGCGATGGTTGTTTTTCCTACGCCACCCTTTCCAGTTACTGCTATTTTCATTTTACACCTTTTCACTTCAAAAAGGGCGGTCTCTTTTTACGTCAGGGACCGCCCTGTCCTTTTTATACGCCGAGTGCGGCACGTTTCTCTTCGATTCGTGCGAGCATTGCATCGCCCAGCTTGTCGATGTCTTTTTCTACTGTGTAAGCTGCCTCAACCCAGTCGCGGACACCGTTGGTCAGAAGTCCTGTTACCTCAGTGGATCCGGATACATACGGCTCTACGCAAGGTAAGTATCGATACCGGTTGCTACAACATAGTTTCCGATGGAAACTGCTTTCTCAGACATCCACTCCGGAGCACATCCGACAACCGGAAGCTGGGAAATATTGACATTACCGATTTTAGCAAGTTCTGCTACAAGAACCATCATACGGGAGATATCAACGCAGGATCATGTGGAGTACCGGCGGGATATCAGCCAGCTCGCAGACACGTTTCAGACCTGCACCGCAGAGATCTTTAGCACGTTTGTCCATCAGACCTGCTCTTGCTGCTGCCTGTGCAGAGCATCCGGAAGCAACGATGATAACGTCGTGCGCGATCAGCTTCTTCATCAGCTCGATGTGAGCGGTGTCCGGACGGACTTTCGGGTTGTTGCATCCTACCATGGCAACTGCACCGCGGATAACGCCGGATGCCACACACTGCCACAGCGGCATCAGAGTTCCGGTCTGGTCAACCTGGGAATTGGTTACTTTATCCAGAGTCTTGATGATGGACTCAAAAGAGTATCCAACGGTTGCTTTCTGCTTCATATGCGGGATATGTACCAGCTCCGGTTTCCGGTTTTTAAAGTTTTCAATTGCCATTTTTACGATGGCTTTTGCATTCTCACCTGCTGTTTTTGCGTTGAAACGAATGTATTCTGCATCCGGCATCTGCGCAATCGGGCTGGTGGTAACGAATTTAGTATGGAAACATTTGCTTAAAGGTCCAAGGGCCGGGAAAATACACTGTACGTCAACAACGATGGCCTCGCAGGCACCGGTCAGTACCACGTTTTCCTGCTGCAGGAAGTTACCTGCCATCGGCACGCCGCGCGCATTGCTACTTCATTGGAAGTACAGCAGACACCTGCCACGTTGATTCCCTTTGCTCCCATTTCTTTTGCATATGCGATCATCTCCGGATCGTCTGCGTATTCGCAGATCATCTCGGAAAGTGACGGATCATGGCCATGAACGATGATATTTACTTCATCTTCTTTCATAACACCAAGGTTTGCCTCGGTTTCGATCGGCTTTGGAGTTCCGAACAGTACGTCAGAGAACTCGGTACCCATCATGGACCGCCCCATCCACTCGGAAAGTCCGGAACGAAGGGACTGGCGAACGAGTGCTTCCGGAAGGAAGAACATCCCATATGAGTCATATGAAGAGAACATGCAACCTCACGGTCAATCGCACGCGGTGCGATTTCTTCTCTCTCCCAGATTTCCTGTGTGTGCTGCGGAGCACGTTTCAGGAATCTCTGTGTTCCAAACGGTTTACCATACTCTAAAAGAGCCAGCTCGGACATCTCATGTGCCAGATCGTAAATATCTTTTCCTTCTGTCTCTACGCCCCACTCTTTTGCGATACGGATCAGTTTCTCCGGATCTTTTACTTTGTAGTTTCCGTTTGGATCAGCCTCATGCAGTGTGTGGCAGATCTCACGGCCATGATCGGAATGTGTTGCGGAACCGCCTGCTGTAAAGCGCAGGAAGTTACGTCCTACAATACCGTGTACATCGCATCCGCAGATTCCTCTCGGTGCCTTTGGTGTAATACGGCAAGGTCCCATCGTACAGATACGACAGCAGGTTCCTGCTCACCGAATTTACAGTGCGGGGTCTGGTTTTTACACGAAACTGCCATGCGTCAGCGCCAACCTTTGCACCATTTTCCAGGAGCTCATTCGTGGCCTGTTCGAATTCTTCTACGCTTGTTAATTTGAATTCGCTCATCTTGTCCTCCTCAAGATTGTATTTTAATATTTTTATGGTAAAAACATCCTCCATGGGGGATATTTTACTTTTGAAATATCCCTCCGTCTGCAGCGTGTACAAAGCGGAGGGCAGATTCTCTGTTTTTATAAATCAAGGTTTTCTACGATTTTCTTTAATGCCGCGCGTACCGGAGAGTCTTCCGGCAGACGTACGGTTGGTTTTCCGTCACAGTCATATTCATAAACCTGATCATCGTGCGGAACAACGCCAAGGAGAGTTAATCCCTGTTTTTCAATTTCCTCACGGGTTCCCTCATTTAACACGCCATTCGGCGCACGGTTTACGATCAGTCCTACCTGCTTCGGCTTCATATCGCATTCTTTGATCAGCTCCGCGATTCTCGCAGCGGCCTGTACTCCTCTTCTTGAGCAGTCACTGACCAAAATAGCTGTATCCATTCCCGGAAGTATACCACGCTGATATGCTCCATGCCTGCCTCGTTATCCACAACCATGAAGGGGTAATTCGGATACAGCTTTGCAAGCTGATTCTGCAGAAGTCCATTGACGAAGCAGTAGCAGCCTTTTCCCTGTGTTCTTCCCATCACAAGCAGGTCAAAATCATCTTCCTCAGTCAGAGCGCCTGCAAATTTAAATTCCGCATAATCTGCCTTGCTCATACCTGCCGGAATCGGGTTTTTGGATGCCATCTCTGCACGGGCAATCTCCTCCCGGATATCTCCAAGGGTAGCTTCTACTTCTACACCGAGTACCTCATTCAGGTTTGAGTTTGCGTCCGCATCAACTGCAAGAACAGGACCTTTTCCTGACTCGCAGAGATACTGGATCAGCAAGCCGCATAATGTTGTTTTTCCAACGCCGCCTTTTCCGGCGACAGCTATTACGTGTGCCATAAAAATCGGATGCCTCCCAAATTCAAGTAATTAATTCATTAAACCAGTGTGCAAAGGCCGGATCTGTCGATGATTTCAGATACGTCTTTCCATTTATTCAGTGCATACAGATGAATTCCATTGACACCAAGTGCACGGTATGCATCAATCTGTTTTACGGTATATTCGATACCCTCTTCTTTGAACTCTGCAACTTTCTTGTCGTAGAATACGTCGAACGGTTTGCCCTCTGCATCTTTTGCTGCAAATGGGTTCGGGAACAGCCAGTGTCTGGAGATCATTCTGGAAAGCTCTCTGTCCATAACACAGCCGTTTCTGGAAAGTGCCATGTTGATGGTAGCTGCCTGATCCAGGATCGGCATAACTCCAACGTCTACCGGCATGGTGATTCCTGCTTTACGGATTGCATCGAGCCAGTATTTGAACTGCTCCATATCCCAGCAGAGCTGTGTCATGATGTAGTCTGCTCCGTTGTCCTGTTTCTGTTTCAGAACTGCGATATCAGACTCCAGACTTCTGCAGGAGATGTGGCCTTCCGGTGAACCTGCAACAGCGATTTCAAATTTATCGCCGTAGGTATCACGTACGAATTTTACAAGATCGGTAGCATAGTCAAAGTCACCACAGGTTGTAGTCTCACCAAGCGGAATATCTCCGCGCAGTGCCAGCATATGGTCTACGCCATCAGCCAGATACTGATCCAGCTGTTCTTTAATTCCTTCTTTTGTGTTTTTGATAACGGTGAAATGAGTAACCGGTGTGGTTCCGGCATTTTTGATCATCTGACATACTTCACGGTTTGCTCCGACGTTTCCGCCGCCTGCTCCGTATGTACAGGAAATGTAAGACGGGTTATATTTCATCAGGTGGTCGATGGTACCCGGCAGATTCTGCAGTCCCTTCTCTGTCTTTGGCGGGAACAGCTCAAAAGACAGAAGGGTCTTGTTTTTCATCTCTTCTGAAAGTTTCATAATTCAATTTACCTCCGCTTTAATATGATATATTCCTATTCTAAGTCCCGGTTCGCTTGTTCTGTTTGTTCCGATTTGCAGAACCGGGGGCCTAAAACCGCTTTTATAGAATAACTGGTTCCGTCAACCAATTATCATTCACAGTCCAGCTCTACAATGCTGTTTGCAAGATCTACCATTTTGATCTTACCCTGCAGTCTGATCTCCTCACCCATGATGTCACGGATCAGAACGTATTCTCCATCGACATCGATGCGGCTCACATTTTTACAGACAACTGTGTTTTCCGGATTTTTGTATACCGTTGCAAGGCACATAGCTTACGCCTCCTCTACTTAACTTCTTTCAAATGCTCTTTTACAAGTGTCAGTGCAAGGGACAGGCGCATATTGCCTTTCTGGAAATCGGATACTCCCTCCTGATCTGTTTTGCGGCGTCCGCCATTCCGGCTTTTTCCAGTTTGTCGGCCATCTCGTCGAGTTCTGCTGCGTGATGTTCATTGTGCTGCAGCATATAGGTTAAAAGGGCAAGATTCTCGTCCTTGCATTTTTCTTCGGAACCGCATGCATTGCAGGCATGTCCGCAGTCTTCTCCCTCGTGATGATGGTCATGGTGATGATGGTGCTCGTCGTGAGCTCCGTGCGGAATGGGATTTCCATTCTCGTCATATAATAAATGCATAATATGGCCTCCTCTGTCCCCGTTTTTCTGCTCTGCCGTCCGTTTCGTCCGCTTTTGTTTTCCTGAAACGTCCTGCAGATTGTACAGGGAATGATAAATAAATATCAATTCAAATTTATTATACTCTATTTCATGCACAAAATCAATACGGCCTCCACAAAATTTCTGTACAATTCGCCATACAGGCCGTCCTGGCATCCTTCTTTTTTCTTGCATGGCTTGTTATTTTTTTTCATTTCCCGATTGTGTTAAACTTTTTTTAATATATTTGGTCTGATTTCTTTAAATTTTCATGTTATACTAAACATAATTATGAGAGAAATACGGCAGAATCTTTTTTTTGATTCAAGATACGGAGGGTTTTTATGGCACTTTCTATTCCAACCATTACATTGAACGACGGCAGAGCGATGCCGCTTCTGGGGCTTGGCACTTACAAATCGACAGAAAAAGAGGCAGAAAAAGCAATTGTCACCGCGGCAAAATACGGCTACCGTCTGATCGATACCGCCTCCTCCTATAAAAACGAGGACAGCATCGGCCGCGGGATCCGCGCAAGCGGAATTCCGCGGGAAAATTTTTTATTACCACAAAGGTATGGAATACCGCGCAGCGGGTCGGTGATATCGAAGGTGCCTTCAACCGCAGCCTCGACCGTCTCCGTCTCGACTACGTTGATCTTTACCTGATTCACTGGCCGGTGCCGGGCTGCTACCCGGAGACGTGGCGCGCACTCGAAAAAATCCGCGAATCCGGGCGTGCAAAATCGATCGGCGTCAGCAACTTCGAGGAGCCGCACCTTACCGCCCTCTTTGAATTTTCCGGCGTCATCCCGGCCGTCAACCAGATCGAATGCCATCCGCTCTGGAACCGGAAACCGCTCATCGCTTTCTGCCGTTCACATGGAATCGCCGTTCAAGCGTATGCGCCGCTCGCAAGAGGTCTTTATCTGAACCGTGAGATTATGCAGCAGCTGGCAGAAAAGTATGTACGCACTGAAGCACAGATCGGCCTCCGCTACCTCGTCCAGCAGGGCATCAGTGTCATCCCGAAATCGACACAGCCGGACCGCATTTTTGCCAACGCGGATGTCTTCGACTTCGAACTTTCTGAAGCCGACATGGCGCTCATCGACACGATGGACGAACAGCTCCGCTCTGCTTCCATACCGGATGACCTGCTGTAACTGCGGATTCACAGCAAAAGCAGCACAGAAAATCTGTTTCTTTCCGTTTCAGATTTCTGTGCTGCTTTTTCTGTTTCTCTTTATTTCGAGGATACCATCCAGTCTGCTGCAGGTGCAGATCCAGTCCCCCATTGCTTCGG
>ENA-OQCS01000867-OQCS01000867.1-human-gut-metagenome-genome-assembly--contig:-NODE-867-length-16532-cov-1.916306_pt1 | contig 16532 bp, 13 predicted proteins | sample MGYA00242757_ERZ504575 | MGnify/ENA primary metagenome ERZ504575 (study PRJEB26092, sample SAMD00036297) | human gut metagenome | host: Homo sapiens | study: EMG produced TPA metagenomics assembly of...
AAAGTTGAAAATCAAAAATCAAATCTTCTTCATTCCTTTTCCAAGCCGCATGGCACGCCATACGAAGTAGATACCGGCCAAAACGAACGGAATACTGAGCCATTGCCCCATATTCAGCATCATATCAGCCTCGAACTCTTCCTGATCGTTTTTCAAAAACTCAATGAAGAAGCGCGAACCGAATACGCAAATCATAAATACACCGAAGATAAGCCCCTCCTTCTTCCAGGCATCTTTTTTGAAGTAGAGCCACATACAAATAACGAAAAGTCACCAAATAGCTGGCGGCTTCATAAAGTTGTGTAGGATGACTGGGAGCGGTAAAAACGGGAGCTGCTCCTCTTTTCCAAGCATGCAGGTTTTCAATAAAACGAAACCCCCAGGCAGATCTGTCGGATGTCCGTATATTTCATGATTCATCAGGTTTCCCAATCGGATCATAGCAGCCACAAGGCCGGTAGGGACCACCAGTTTGTCGAATGTCCAAAGCATGCTCCGATGGCTAACCCGCTTAGAATAAAAATAGATGGCGATGATTATACCCAACGTTCCCCCATGACTGGCAAGTCCACCCTCCCAAACCTTCAGAATTTCGAGCGGATTCGCCAGATAATAATCCGGTGCATAAAACAGACAATGCCCCAAACGGGCACCGATAACTGTTCCCAACATCGTATAAATCAGCAGGGAATCGATCCATGCCGGATTGAGTTTCTCTCTTTTCCACATCTTTTCCACGATCTTGTAACCGATCAGGAAACCGATGGCAAACGCCAGTCCGTACCAGCGTATCTCACGCGAACCGATGGAAAAGATGGCGGGGTCAGCCGTCCAGGTAATAAATCAAGCATAATTATTACATCAATTGATAATTGACAATGGACAACTGGCAATTTAAGAGAATGAGGCTCCTTCCCTAACTGTCAATTATCCACTGTCAATTCATTTAAACCAATTTTTTTATTAAGTCTTCTCTTTCGCCATAAAGCATATCGATCACCGGCAATTCGATCATCGTGTAGGCACCTGGCTGCTGTTTGAAACTTGCACGGGCAACACAAACCAATATCTGGGCAGTAAGAGCCGGGTTGTTGATCTTCATGTCGAATTCGATCAACTGGTTCTGCGTTTTACCGGAAACACCTTTACGAACAAGATTCACGCCATGTCCCATATCTTTCAGGTCGTCCACACAGTCGACCTGGATCACATGCGTTTCGTCGTGCACAAAATAGTCGTCCGCCTTGATGGCAGCAGCTACTTTATCAAAATCATATCCTTCTTCCACTTCGATATAAACCATACGACGATGAACGCCTGTACCCATCGGGATTGTCATGGACAAAGCCGCCTTTACACCTTCGATAGCTTTAACGGCAACGGTATGTCCCATGCTCATGCCCGGTCCGAAATTCGTATATGTAATTCCTTTCGGAACGATCGCCTGCAACAAAGCACGAACGATTGAGTCGCTTCCCGGATCCCATCCGGCAGAGATGACAGCAACGGTATTATGAGCTTTCGCTACAGCATCAAGCGAACGGCGCAGATCGACAATACCTCCGTGGATATCGAAACTATCCACCGTATTGATGCCTAAAGAAGTATTTCTTTGGCGTAAGTCTCTACGCTACGTGTCGGAGTTGCCAGAACAGCTACATCTACTTTATCCAACTTCGTGATAGTATCAGTGACAGTATATCCTTTCAATTCATCCGGAATATCATTCGGATTACGACGTACAACACCAGCTACTTCAAAATCGGGAGCAGCTTCCAGGGCCTCCAATACATACTTTCCAATATTGCCATATCCAACAATGGCAGCTCTAATCTTCTTCATACTTTAGTTTTTACTTTTTCTTCAGCCACAAAAGTAGTTATAATTAGGGGATTGACAAGAGAGGGGTATGTTGTTTTTGTTTAAAATGAAAAGAGGTTCCCTCATCCTATATCATATAGGATGTTTTTACTATCTTGCTCTCTGAAACAAAAAAAGGAAAATGACGAACAGCAAACTCATATATATCGAAGACGATCAGATCTTAGGGAATTTGATTACACAAGCCTTGGTCGACTATGGATTTGAAATCGATTTCAGGACAACATTAAACGGGCTTCAAGAGAGTTTGGCTTCCATGCTGCCGGACTTACTGATATTGGATATTGAGGTAAACAATCAAAGCTGCCTCGACATTTTTCCCGCTATCCGCTCACAATATCTGCAACTACCGATCATCATAGCTTCCTCACATACGGACGGAGCCAAGATCGTCCGCAGTTATGACGCCGGAGCCAACCATTACATTAAAAAGCCGTATGACGTTACGGAATTGGTATTTCAGATTCAAAACCTATTGCAACAGTCCGAAAAACAGCTGCCTGCGATATGGAAAATCGGCACTTATCAGGTAGACACACGCAAACAACTGCTCGAAGAAATATGGGGAAACGATTCGAGTGAAGAAAGCCTGAACAATATTATCTCGCAACTCCGCAAAAATTCCGGTCAAACGAACACATTCATATCAGTACACATCCCGGTATTGGATACCAATTGGATTTCTGACAGACCCAATTAAACTCGCTCCGAATATAGATACTACTAATTCCCCAATTGCAACGTAGTTTACCGAATGCTTACGAATGATCACTCATAGAGATTTTACAGGATGCACTCAATCTCCTACAGAACAATACACAAAATTAAAACGCCCACCTGGAGCCACATCGCCATTTACATAGAAATCCATAATATTACCTTCATCTTGCATATTGTCACTCCACTTAAATTCCAAATTAACTGACGAAGAAAGCCCAAGTACGGATTTAGGAATAGCCATTTCAAGCACATTCCCATTAACAATAAATTGTCCTTTTCCAACCTGTTTCCATTTCCATTTCCCTTGCTCGCTTTTCTCTACCACAACCTGCTTCCCTTTTGGAGATGTATGATTGATAATAAAGTCATAACCATTCCAGCCTGTGGATTTATCACGATCGGTATCAATCAACAGAACCATCCAATTAGGTTCTGTGGTGAAGTTAAGTCGGACGCGGTCTCTACATAAAAATAGATTTTCTCATCATCATGTGTAACCTTAGCTCCTACTATATCGTTACGCCCACTGTTATTTGTATAATAAGTATTGTATCGACCTGCACAATTACGAGATAGTGTATTACCCCGATAAGAAGTATAATAAGGCTTCACATCATCCCAACTACCCAGCCTTCCCAAGTGGATTGTTTTAGGCTCTGAGGCTATTTCTGGCTTATCCATCCCCTTAAATCTACGAACATTATCCACTAATTGCAAATAATAAACGTCACCCTTGTCGCCCCATCCTTTATTGGCTCAATATCTCGGCTGCAGTTCCAATTGTATTGGTCAACAAAAGAGAAAGGATCACCAGTCCAATTATCTTTAGGTAACCACATACCAGCAATATATTCATTCCATCCAGTCACGAATATCAATTCAGGATCCATACCTATAGCACGATCCCATTGCTCTTGAAAATTCCATCCGTACAGATAGCCTTCCACTCGTGGATCAAAACCTTTTTGAACTGTAAAGTTACGCCCATACGCATTGGGTAAATTGAATGCACTACAGTGTCCCTTACTCACAGGATTAGCATTTTGAGCAACACCTACCGTTACCTGTTCATATCCTCCATTAGCTAAAGGGACATAACCATGTTGTGGATACATCTCTAACCACCCCCATTGATCGTTACGCTTAGGACCATCAACATAGTCAGGTTGACCTGGACGGAATGTAAAGAATTGTGCAATTTCACGATCCACCGGATCATTTGTCAGATTATCAGGATAGGCCATAATACACGGTTTTCCTTTCCAAACAAACCACAAATCCTGATAACGTCCAGGTTTATAGACATCCCTGTAAAGTTGGCGTAACGAAACTAACGAATGCGGCAGTGGACCAAAAGGCAACATAAATCCAATCTTTGGACCTTAACCCCATCTTTACTCGCCTGACTCCAAGTTCCATCAAAGCCTCATAAGAATCTTGCCAAGTTAAACTTCATTTGTACAATCAAAAAAGACAACATCAATCCCTGCATCAGCCAACATCTCAGCATGTTTTCGTAACACCCAGGTATCGGTCGTACGATAATACCCAAATAAAGGTTCTTCCCAATAGAAAACCAGGTTTTTATTACCCCAAGCTGGATGATCATATGAAGCCATAGCCTCTGGATATTTACGTACAATTTCCGATATGTTTTAACAGTGTAGGTTGTATCATCCACTCCTTGGTGCCAAGTCCAGTAAAACATAGCTACATACTTATCTTTCTTTTTTTCCCCAACATCTTGATATTCGCACACCTTACGTCCTAACGCATCTGTTGCTGACCATGTATCACTATTAACTTTTGTCAACTGAGCAAAAGCCGTTATATTCCCTACAATCAATAAATATATAAGCCAATAATATTTCATATTCATTCTTTATTTTTTCCAAATACAACGATAATTAAATCTGCGATTAGGTGCAGTATCTCCGTCTGTACATAAAGAAATTGGATCTTTCAACTCTTTCGGATTATCTGCCCATTTGAAATCAAAAACAAAAGCATCCTCTAGTAACCCCAAGTCTTTTTCGACTCACAGCTAGCTCTAAGCAATTTCCTTTTGCTTTATAAGCAAGTACATTTTTCTTAACCCATTCGTTCTTCGTATTATCATACCACTTAATTTGTGTTGACGTATTATCCACTACCGATTGATTAATCAAATAATCATAACCATACCATCCCGTAGAATAGTTATTATCCGCGTCAATTAGTAGTAACATCCAGTTCGGATCAGTTGAAGATGTTATCGGATTTGCGGTTTGAACATAGAAATAAACATTCTCCTTATCTACTGCAACTTTAGACAAAACAATATCATTTTCTCCCTGAATTGTTTATATAATGATTTCCTCCATATCCTTTATAATCACGATGCGTAATATCACCTTTCGTATCACGATATTCAATCTTTATCTTCTTCCACTTATCAAATTGACCATCAATAGACATCTTCTGATATCCACGATTTTCCGGAATAGGGCGAACCCCTTTGTAACGACGAATATTTTGTGCCATTTGCATATAGTAATTATCTGTATATCCTCCTTTCATCGGTTGAATGGTTCGATTAAACTCGGCATTATACTGATCTACAAAATAAAAAGGATTCTTACGGCCCAAAAAATCAGTGGGACCAGGAGATTCAGATCCTGGGGCCTTGCCCGATTTATATTTTCCTGCAGACCACTCATTCCAATCATTCAAATAGAGAAATTGCGGATCCTCTTTTAAAGCCTCATCCCAGCGATCCTGGAAATAAATACCATAGGCTGTCGGATCATCAACAACCTTTCCCAACCAAGGTACATAGGTTGCTCCGGCATATCTCGATCATTCAACTTTGGCTCCTTTTTATCACGCGTCCACGATTTTCCAACAATCGAGATCGGATGTTGTGCAGGTGTCACTGCCGCTTGTTCCTTTTCTCCTTTATAAGTAGCAATCAACGATGATGGATCCATATTACAAACACGTTCATCACACAAATCATAACCAAAGCTCCAATTTCCTTCTGTTCCAACAAAACGTTCTCCACCCCATTCATAATATCCCCACCACATGTTCCGCAGTGTAAAAAAAGTTTTTACCTCCTTAGTATAATCACTATAAAACTCACTAGTATAATCAGGATCTTTATAATGAGGATGAGAGGCATCAGTCAAAGCCTTAGGATCATAATGAGGATTTGGATTCTTCACACCACCTCCATTCGCATCAAGAGTTGGTTTTGCGTTATAAAGTAATAACGGTTTATCATCCCAATAAAACCACAGATCTTTGTATTTATTTTCCTTATATACTTTATCATACAAATCCTGAACAACCGTAATTACCGGTCCATTGAATGCCCAAAAACAGAATTTCGGCACTTTATTTCCTTCTGCTTTCATTTTTAACATCGTAGTAAACAATGTTTCCCATTCTGCCCAATATCGAACAGCATTGGTCACATCCATAACCAAAACGTCAACTCCAGCATCTGCCAACATAGACATATCTTTGCGAATGACATATTCATCCCTGCTTAAAAAATACCCCAGTTCTGGTTCACCCCAATGATAAGAACCTTCTGTCCATAACGGATGATTAGCATCTAAACGAGCTTCCGGAGCTTCTTCCAATATCTTCATCACATCTGCTCGATAAGGAGCTTTCAACGTTGCCAAATTATCAGAATGCCAAGTGATATAGAAAATACCTACCGTTCTTTTCTTATCATCCTTGACCGGCCCCACCTTTTCAATACCAGGCATCGTTCGCCCCAAAGCATCCGTTGCTACCCACGTATCAGAATAGAGATCCCAATTAGAATCTGTCTCTTGTTGAACAGATTCATTAGTATGGAGTACACCTACACATCCCGATAAAGCAAATCCTCCCACTATGCTTAACAATAGATTCTTCATGATTTCGTAATTATAAGTTTAACAATAAAAATAATATCCATTTTATTTTATCACAATGGTATACTCTCCAGATAAAAAACAATAGAGATTACTCTTTTCTCTTTTTTCAACTAATGGAAAATGTTTCCTTACTAAAATCTATACCATTAATTTCAACTTGTCGCCCATTCGGTAAAGCGACTAATCCCGATGTATTCGCAGGAAGTTCTATTTTCCAAATAAACTGATCATTTTTCCAAAACCAATCACTAACAGTCTTACCATATCCCGAATATACGGAAGCAGAAGCCCATTCCAAATAAGAGGCCATTGTAGGCTCTAATCGAACGACTTTAAATCCTGCCCCCGATTCGTCAACTCGAATACCTGCTATATCTTCATAAAACCACGTATCATACCCTCCCTGCATAGGATGGTTCAATGAAGAACGATTCTGCAGACAAAATTCTTTACTCTGTTTATTTATTGGGAGAACCTCCCACAATGTTGTTGCTTCAGCATCAGTCCACATATATGCAAACTATTTTCACCAGTTTTTGTAAATAGCTCCCACGCTTTTTTCCATTTCCATAACGAGATAAAGCTTCTCCTATACGTCCTAAACCAAAAATACCTATATGAAGAAAATTATCATATTTCTCCTCCATATTCTTTGCTATCGCTTTAGAAACGGCCCCTTCATCCCCCTTTGGAACCAAGCCAAAATCAAGAGCCATTGCATCTGCCGTCTGGCTGCCAAATGTTTTGTTTTTCATATCATAAAATTCAGCGACAAAAGCAGTATATATACTTTTCTTTAGAGAGTTAAAATAATATACATCCTCTGTTTTTTTTAAAAGATTTGCGACTTTTTCCATAATAGAAACATCAAAATAATGGAAAGCGGTGGAACTAAGTGCTATTGGACAATCAATAGTTTCATTTCCTCCTGGAGGACACCAGTCTCCCAATCCATAAGGAACAATATGTTTTCTCGGAAGTGTATCGTTCATTGACAGTTGTTCCACATGTTCGACCCATTGTTTCATTTCATCATAATAAATTCGTAAAGGTTCATCATCTCCATAAAACAGATAGGTAAACCAAGGTAATTGCACCACAGCTGTTCCCCAATCAGGTGAAGCAACCCCGCAGAGACGCTTTCCTGGAGATATCATATAAGGAATACCTGATTTCTTTTCTGCAAAATAAAAAGCCGTATTATACAATTTCTGATACAAAGTTTTCTTTTCATAATTTGATGAAGTTGAATGAACATCCTGTAGATACTTATTCCAGAAATTATTTAAATCAAAATTATAACTTTCAAAAGGTGCTACTGTATGCGCATCTCCCAACCATCCACACCGTTCTCTATGGGGACAATCTGTTGGTAATCCATGCGTATTACTCAACATCGTCCGAATTGCCAGTTCATGCAATGTGTTAATCTGCTTATTTGAACACTCGAATTCACCTCTTTGTTGTACGTTAGAATGCACAACAATTGTTTTAACACAATCCAAATTTGGTTCTGACTTCAAGCCTGAGAGCTCTAAATAACGATAACCATGATAAGAAAAACGAGGGTTCCAAGTTTCTACACCATCCCCGGCACAAATATATTCATCGGTCTGTATAACTCCCGTTGCAAAAACACCTGTCGTGCTAAAATCAATAGACCCATCTTCATTCAAAATTTCTCCCATCCTCATTTTTAAATGAGTACCTTTCGGTAGGTTCACTTCTATTCGAGGTACACCTGCAACATTAACACCAAAATCAAAAACCCAATTACCTGCTGGATCTTTCCACTTCTTTATTGCCCTTAGTTCTTTTATCAGACGAATAGGCTCAACAAGTTGAGGACGCAATTCACATGGGATTGTCCCTGTCGCTACCACTACTTGTTTCCACTTATCTGCCATAAATCCAACATTCGACCAACCAATTTCTCCTTTGTAGCATCATAAACCTCACCTGCATAAATATTACTCTTCAATAACGCGCTCGGAGCCCACTGCCAAGATTCGTCAGAAACGACCCTTTCAATGGTCCCGTCCGTATAAACTAATTCCAATTGAAGCCGGAAAAGAGGATTTCCATATTTCATCACATTTTCACCCAAACTTGACCTTGACCATACCATCCTTCTCCTAACAGTACACCCAAACAATTATAGCCACGTATCAGCTGAGATGTGATATCAAAACTTGAGTATAAGGCATATTTGTCATAGTTCGTTTGAGCAGGATCTAAAACTCGGCTTTGATCTACCAAAGCCCCATTCAAATAGAGATCTCCGCAACCTAATCCACAAAAATAAACAATAGCACTTTCAACTTCTCGTCCATCGTCTTCTACTTTGAACTCTTTTCGAAAGTAAGGCATCGAACTATTCTCTTTCCACTCAGAAGTAATCCACAAACCCTTCCACTCTTCAGAACGAATACCTAATACAAATGAGGCAGGTTTACTCCATGCTGTTACTTTACTATTAGCATCCCAAATACGCACACGCCACCAATATTTGAAACTCTTTTCCAACTCTGAAATAATGGGACGAATAAATTGTTGCTGTTCCGATTCAACCCTACCAGAAGACCAAATACAATCCCCTGTTTCTAATGCCTTTAAAGAGGATGCAATCTCTATCTCCCATGCAGATTGAATAAACCCATGTTCTTCTGAAACTATTTGCCAGCTAAAGATTGGTTCGTCAATTCCTATTGGATCAACCAATCCACGACATTTTAGCCCTACAACTTGAGCTGCAGTGTCATCTTCCTCTACCCAAACAGCCCCCCCACAAAAAACTCCTATTAGCAAATAAAGTACATATATTGAAATTTTCTTTTGCATAACAAACAATATTGTACAATTAAAGACTACTATAATAAAGACATAACAAATAAGGGTGTTACAAAAACAAAACAGGAATTGTATACACCCTCATCGTTATTCTATAAAAGATTACTTAAACCGAATATTTCTGATATTTATTGTAACATTAGGCTCTGTTCCAAAATCACAACGCATGTAGTCACCAGGATTACCCCAATTTACAGTGCCCATACCAGCTGCATAATCATACTCAAAAGTTTTCCACTCCTCAGAAGCAGGCAAATTAACAGTAGATGAATTAGCTTCTGCTGGACCAGAAGAAGTCGTACACCAAAATATTTGCAACTTAATTTCCTTATTAGATTTATATCTAAAAACCATTGTTGAACCTGCTTTACTTGCAACCAATCCATTAGAATTAATATATGGATCTCCTCCGTTCGTTACAATCGTATATTCATACAAATTATCCGGATTAGAGGATGTGATTGTCATCTGATTCATACTCGGTTGGAATGTTACGTATTCCACTTCTGGATAAACAATATCATCTGGATTTATTGTCGGAGTCACCATAAAAACTTTCTCTTCTGATTTACCACCATCATGATGATTTTCAGCAGAAACCGTCAACTTCGTTTCTTTCAACAAGCCAGTTACAAAATAAACTCCTGTTCTGGTAGCATCAATAGTAACAATCTGTTTTTTCTCATTTTTATCCACATAAGAAACAATCAGATTAACCCCAACAGAAGTCTCATTAGTCCATGATAACTTAGCACCTTCATCTGCCGGTTCTGCCGTAACAGTATTAACTACATAATCCTTTGCCGCTTCAATTCCAAGTGGAGATCCTTTGATAATAACAGGAGATGAAGACGAACCAGAATACCCAAAAGAAGTTAATATAAATTCATGTTCATTTACATCCGTAAATCCTCCAACAATAACTGACACTTTATTACTATCGTCAACACTATACTTACTTACTTTTTTATTTACCTTTTCTCCTTCTGAATTCATATAGGTGATTAATGTATAATAATAATCAGAATTTTCCGGATTAGTCCAATTCAAAGTTACAGAACCTATAAATGGTATACACTCAACATTACTAACAGGGTCTATACCTCCCATTACTTCTTCATTATCATCACACCCATTTATAATGAGAAACGGAACAAAGATTAAAAATAAAATATATTTTTTCATTTTACCGTATTTTTAATTATTAAACCATATTACCATCCCGGATTTTGCCAATCAGCACCCGTATGTTTTAACATCTTGGCCACTTCACTTTGTTTGATTGGATAGAGCAAATATTTTATCCGTATTTGTTCCTCGAGAAGCAAGTTTAATCCGATTATAAGTGAAAGAGCCGTCAGCTTCTTTCACTATTTTCATCCCTGTTACAAAATCATCCGTTTCAGTTAAGATCTTCCAGCGCCGTACATCAAAGAAACGATGTTCTTCAAACGCCAACTCAACACGGCGTTCATTTCTATAACGCTTTTCAAAAATTTCTTTTGACATACCAGCAGATAATTCCGGCATACCTACACGTACTCTAATCTTATTAATAGCGTCCCTGGCAGACAAAGACTCTGCACCGACTTTGATACAACAGGAATATCTGGCCCAACAGCCTGATAAGCTGCTTCTGCAAAGTTTAAATAGAGTTCTGCCAAACGATAAATACGCATCAAACCGTCAGCATCCTGACCAATACCTGATTTGTAATTATTAAACTTACGCATATAATATCCTGTTCGTGTAAAACGAATATCTGTTACATTATCTGAAATACCACAATTACCTCCAACAAATGTTTCAACCTTATCACCATTAGGATTATCCAAATAACGAATGGATCCATTATAATAAATGGAGGCATAAAAACGAGGATCTCGGTTCTTATATGGTTCTTTAGGATCATAAGAAGATTCTTTATTAATGATTGGATGCAAATGATCAGAATCAGAATATCCTAAAATAGGCTGAGTTCCATCTATCATTTCATAACTATCTACTAATTCCTGAGAAGGACCAGCCCCCGCTTTTTTCCATACCAGGAGTAATAGGTGTTCCTGCAAACTTCCACACATTAGTACGCCACGTTGTTGTTTCAAAAATTGTCTCCTTGTCCCAAGAACGACTGGGATCTGAACGCGTAATAAAATAATAAGCATAGGCGTTCTGTGCAACAGTGGAATCTGGAGCTTGATCATATAAAGCAAACCCATGCTGTAAACACATATCTAAAGCCTCTTTCGTTATTTCAGTCACTTTTTCCCAGGTATATTTACTCGTTCCATTATTATTCCATAATGGACTTGCTGCATATAATGCTGTTTGTGACTTAATAGCACAAGCTACAGCTCTTGTCAATTTACCTCTTTCATTATCACTAATATTCCAACGGAATCCAATAGACTTTCCTTCTGATTCTTCCGTACTCAATGCTGCATCACATTCTGAGATAATAAAATCAGCACACTCCTCAAAACTAGCACGCTTATCTTTAGAAAAATCATGATTAGTCTCATAAGGTGTATCAATCAAAGGAACACCTCCATAACGTTTTATCAATTGCAAATAATAAAATGCACGTGCTACACGCACCTGAGCAATCCAGCCATTTTTCTCAATTTCATCAAATTCATAAGTAGCTATTTCCGGATCTCTAATGCATTCCAAGAATGTATTACAACGCCTAATACCTTGAAAATAATGAGACCAAGGATCTATATAACTAGCTGTTAATGGGTTATATTCTGCTGTCGTATAACCTTTATACCATTTTGATACAGGACCATCTTGATTATCACTTGCATCATGTGCTTCATCACAAAATGAAGCTAATGGAGTATTGGTACTTTCATACGTAAATCCAACTTGAGGAATAAATCCTAAACAATTTGTGTAATAGGCAGACGTACGCTCATATCGATTAAAAATCTCATTCAATGAAACACGTCCATCCGAAGGTATATCTAAATCAGCACAAGAGGAACAACAAAAACCAAAAACAGCAAATTTCAATATATTAATTAGATTCTTCATAATATCATAAATTTAAAATGTTAAGCTTACCCCAATATTATAGACTCTATAGGGTTGGAAAGTACCCATATTACCAACTTCCGGATCAATGAATTTAGAACGCATATTATCAATTGTAAACAAATTTTGTCCACTCAAAGAAAAACGGATCCTCTCAGTAAATACCTTACGACAAATATTCACAGGCAATGTATAAGCAATCTCTGCATTTTTCAAACGCAAATACGAGGCATCCATAATAAAGAAACTATTCGGCTGATGATTAGTTGACTTTCTCAAAGATAATGCAGGATACTTAATCTCCTCACCATTATTCCAACGTTCAGGAGTCCAAGCCTGTAAATGTAAATCCGTAAATACACCTTGATATTCTGACTCATATGCACCTACACCTGAAATACATCTAGAGAATTTACCAGTTCCTTGGAATAGAAAATTCACTTCAAAGCCTTTATACTTGAAACCTCCCGAGAAATTATAAAAATGCTGAGGAATAGTGGTATTCAATATCGGAGCTTTATCTTTTTCATCTATAATTTTATCATTATTCAAATCCTTATAGATAAAATCACCCACTCGTGGTGTTCCAAAAGCGTAAGACAAACTACTTTGTTCTAGTTCTTCCTCGAAGTTAAACATACCATTTCCATTACTGTAATCAATCAAATACCCCCACTGTTGATTTACACTATATCCCTCAGTACGATACGGATAAGCATATTCATCAGAAAATGGTGATTCATTCACATTTAGTACTTTATTCTTATTATAACTAAATGAGCCTGCCAAATAAAATGACCAGTCTTTATTTAATTGCTTATTATACATAACTTGTACCTCAAAACCTTTATTTTCCATCTTTCCAGAATTAGTCTTTGGATAATTGGATAATGCAGTGCCTTGATATTCAGGAACCAGACCAGCACTACTTACTAGCATATTATCACACAAAGACTTGTACCAGTCAAAAGAAACTGTTAATTCATTGAAAAGGCCTAAATCAACACCATAATTCTGTTTCTTCATCTTTTCAGCGACTAAATCAGGATTTCCTTTTAACCCCTCATTACCATTAATATCTATATAGTCTAGATACAGGAATCGCTCTCCCCCTAATTGATCATTGGCTGTTAAACCGTAAGAAGCTCTTAACTTTAAATTACTCAACCAGGATAAATTACTCATAAAAGGTTCACTTGAAACAACCCATGCAGCAGAAATAGCAGGTGTAGCCACATAGCGATTATCTGGATGGAATTGTTCAGATCCTGAATATCCCAAATCAGCTTTTACAAAATAACGTTTTTTATAACCGTATGTAGCAGATAAACCCAAATTTTCGCGTTTATAAGGTAAGATTTGAGATCCTGATGCATTTTCTTTTTCCTGTTGTAAATAGAAAATATATCCCAATGCATCAATACTATGATCTCCAAACTGACGACTGTAGTTCACATTTGCAAACAGATTTAAGTTATAATAAAAACTGGAACTCTTTCCATATGCAAGTGGAGTATTACTATCTGATCCTAACAAAGAAAAATCCAACTTGGAGAAATCTTTTGAACGAACATAGCGCTCAAAATTTTGTGTTGTAGTCGTTTGATTCACTGAATTAGTTTGATAAGCCATCACTCCGCTCAGAGAAAGTCCTTTCGTCAAGAAACTTAAGTCTAAGACCAAACCTGCTTGTGCATTAATATTTGCAACTAAAGCTTGAATATAGCCCGAACGATTCAACATTCCATATACAGGTGTTTTTTCATTATCATGTGTAATCACCTGATTTCCATTAAGAATACCTTCTCCAAATGGAGTAACCGGTCCATACATCGTGGGTGGCAGATTAAAAATATGATTATAAATAGTTTCATTTCCATATCCTGTCGTTTTTTCTGTTTTAATATTACCTGATAAACGCATAAATCCACTTAAATAATCATTAATCTTCACATCAATATTTGAACGGAAATTAAACCAATTATTCTTAGGAGTTGGATCGTATTTTGCATTTGGCTCATTAGCCGTTTTAAACGGTAACTGCTGATGCATGTAATTGACATTAGAAAAATAACGAACTCGTTCATTACCACCCTTAACATTTACACCAACTCTAGACATAAATGTTAAAGGACGAATAAACATATCATACCAATTATTATTGGGATATAGAGCATCATTGCCAATTGAAATTTATCCAAATCATCTGCAGAGAACTGAGAATTATACCTAATCCATCATTAAAACCAGCTTGATTTCTCATTCGAGCATAATCATAGGAATTAATAAACGACGGGGTTTTCGTCATTTGTTGGAAAGAATTGGTCAAAATTTACATCAACAGTAGTCTTTCCAATATGCCCCCGCTTCGTCTTAATAGAAATAACACCATTTGCACCCTGAATACCATATAAGGCCGTAGTTGCTGCATCCTTAAGAACCGTAATTGATTCAATTTCTTTCGGAGTAATATAAGTATAATTGGTATTTGGACAAATGATTCCATCCACAATAATCAATGGTTCACGTCCATTAATAGTAGATAATCCCCGTATCAACATAGTTACTCCTGTAGAAGAAGAACTCAGCGCACCTCGTGACAATTCTGAATTGGTCTCGATAGTAGTCAAACCAGCAAACCGACCTGCAAATGTTTTGGTCAAATTAGCCTCTGGTGATTTATCCAAGTCTAATCCTGTCACTTGAGAAACTGCACCTGTTACAGATCTTTTGGGTAAAGATATATATCCCAAATCCACTAATTCATCTGCTTTAGAAGCATCAAAAGTTAACTGAATAGATTTTAATTCTGTTTTATTATCCACAGAAACTATTTTATCTGAATAACCAATATAAGAAACTGTAATATATTGACTACCGTCCTTTAAGTTAAATTCATAAGTTCCATCAACTTTTGTCAAATACTCACATTTTCCTTTTTCAGATTTCAAAAGAGCTCCTGATATGGGTTTTCCAAACTCATCTACAACCATACCTTTCAATTGTATAGAAGAATCTACATTTTGCGCTGAACTCAATAAACCTGGTGAGATCAAGCTAGCACAAACAGCTAACATGGATATTTTATATTTTATGTAGCTCATAATTGTATGCTTTATTAATTAGACTAAATATTACCATCCTGGATTCTGCCATGTTTCACCAGTTGTTGATTCCAAACGAGAAACTTCATCCAAAGGTAAAGGCAACAATAAATCTCTGTTCTGATATCCACCACGTGGATTTGATGAAATATTATAACGCTGATAATTGAAAGAACCATCATTCAGTTTCGTTATTCTCATTCCAGTAAACCACTGACACGTTTCGTTCAAATTACCATCAGGTTTTTGCCAACGACGCAAATCAAAATAACGAACTTCCTCCCAAGCTAGCTCTACACGACGTTCATTATGAACGCGCAAGATCATCTCTTCCTTAGAAAGCCCAATAGGAAGAGCCGGCATTTTCACACGAGCTCTGACTTCATCTACAGCAGCTTTGGCTTCTGCCAAATGTCCAGACTCTGCTGCAGCTTCTGCGTAATTCAAAAGAATTTCTCCAAATCGGAAAAACTTCCAATTTGAATTATTGATTGGATTAGTATTTGAGGCTTGAGGAGTAACCAACTTCCGGTGATAATACCCCGTACGGCTTGATGCTCGATTAGATGGATCAAGACTAATGCTATGACGTCCTCCTTCAAAAGTCTCGACTGTAAATACTTGACCATTATTCCATATCAGAGAATCACCATTGCAAAGAACGGTTGCCATTAAACGAGGATCCCGATTTTTATACGGATTACGGGGATCATACATTTTATTATTGAGATTATAATTCGGCTGTAAATGTTTTTCATCCAAATATGGTTTAGCCAAATCCAATATAGGTTGACCATCCACCGTTTCAAAAGCATCAACCAACTCTTGCGTCGGACATGTTCCACATTTGAATGTTCCGTCCATATTACTACCAATATAGCCAACATGCCACACAAAAACGCTTCCTGCACGATGCTGCCAAATTGTTTCTTTATCACGAGGTTCAGCTGAATAATCAGCATTCTGACAAGCTAACTGATGAAATGCAGCTGCGTCATACGTTCCAAAAGTAGACGGGTTTGTA
>ENA-OQCS01000868-OQCS01000868.1-human-gut-metagenome-genome-assembly--contig:-NODE-868-length-16493-cov-2.948918_pt1 | contig 16493 bp, 25 predicted proteins | sample MGYA00242757_ERZ504575 | MGnify/ENA primary metagenome ERZ504575 (study PRJEB26092, sample SAMD00036297) | human gut metagenome | host: Homo sapiens | study: EMG produced TPA metagenomics assembly of...
CGGGCGGTGTGTACAAGACCCGGGAACGTATTCACCGCAGCATTCTGATCTGCGATTACTAGCGATTCCAGCTTCATGTAGTCGAGTTGCAGACTACAATCCGAACTGAGACGTTATTTTTGAGATTCGCTCTGCCTCACGACTTCGCTTCTCTTTGTTTACGCCATTGTAGCACGTGTGTAGCCCTGGTCATAAGGGGCATGATGATTTGACGTCATCCCCACCTTCCTCCGGGTTATCCCCGGCAGTCTCTCTAGAGTGCCCATCTTACTGCTGGCTACTAAAGATAAGGGTTGCGCTCGTTGCGGGACTTAACCCAACATCTCACGACACGAGCTGACGACAACCATGCACCACCTGTCTCCTATGTACCGAAGTACTAACGGCATTGCCCGTTATTCATAGGGATGTCAAGACCAGGTAAGGTTCTTCGCGTTGCTTCGAATTAAACCACATGCTCCACCGCTTGTGCGGGTCCCCGTCAATTCCTTTGAGTTTCATTCTTGCGAACGTACTCCCCAGGTGGATTACTTATTGCGTTTGCTGCGGCACCGATGGGTCATACCCACCAACACCTAGTAATCATCGTTTACGGCGTGGACTACCAGGGTATCTAATCCTGTTTGCTCCCCACGCTTTCGAGCCTCAACGTCAGTTACAGTCCAGTAAGCCGCCTTCGCCACTGGTGTTCCTCCTAATATCTACGCATTTCACCGCTACACTAGGAATTCCACTTACCTCTCCTGCACTCTAGTCCTACAGTTTCCAAAGCAGTCCCGGGGTTAAGCCCCGGGCTTTCACTTCAGACTTGCAAAACCGTCTACGCTCCCTTTACACCCAGTAAATCCGGATAACGCTTGCCCCCTACGTATTACCGCGGCTGCTGGCACGTAGTTAGCCGGGGCTTCTTAGTCAGGTACCGTCATTTTCTTTCCTGCTGATAGAGCTTTACATACCGAAATACTTCTTCACTCACGCGGCGTTGCTGCATCAGGGTTTCCCCCATTGTGCAATATTCCCCACTGCTGCCTCCCGTAGGAGTTTGGGCCGTGTCTCAGTCCCAATGTGGCCGTTCACCCTCTCAGGCCGGCTACTGATCGTCGCTTGGTGGGCCGTTACCTCACCAACCAGCTAATCAGACGCGGGTCCATCTTGTACCACCGGAGTTTTTCACACTGCTTCATGCGAAGCTGTGCGCTTATGCGGTATTAGCAGTCGTTTCCAACTGTTGTCCCCCAGTACAAGGCAGGTTACCCACGCGTTACTCACCCGTCCGCCACTAAATTACAATCGCTAGGCTTCATGTAAATTCCGTTCGACTTGCATGTGTTAGGCACGCCGCCAGCGTTCATCCTGAGCCAGGATCAAACTCTCATGTTAAAATGGTGTTTGTGTCCTGCCAGTTTTATCTGGCATTGTTTACTGTTAATTCGGGTAGCTTCTCGATCTTTTTCATCGATCTGCTTGTTCTTGAATCTCGCAATTCATTTTTCTGAAAATCTTGGAATTTTCAGGGTTGCATTACTGTTTATTTGTCAAAGATCAGTGATTCTTTTGTTGCTGTTGTTCTCAGCGGCAACTCTGATATCTTATCATGACCGCTTTTGTTTGTCAACAACTTTTTTTGATTTTTTCAAATCTTTTTTCCAACCGAAAAACCTTCGTTTCTGCGGTGGATTTTCATACTACCATATTGTTTCCTGCTTTGTCAACAACTTTTTACATTTATTTTTCAAAGCATTTACAATGGCATAAAAGGCGTAAAAAAAAGAAATCTCAATCTCTTAAGATTCTTCTCTTACTTCCTATTGGTAGTAAACGGAGAAAGAGGGATTTGAACCCTCGCGCCGGTTGCCGACCTACACCCTTAGCAGGGGCGCCTCTTCAGCCTCTTGAGTATTTCTCCATAATCTGAAAATCGTCTCTACCAATATGTTATTGGCGTCATTTCGTGACGCAAAAATTATTATACATAAGGTCTATGTGTTTGTCAATTGCTTTTTTTATTAATTGTAGATATTGTTTATAAATATTCTTTAATAGCTTCTTCAATCCTGGATTTTACAAGATCTGCAATTTCCGGAGTCTTTAATTGTTTATATTCTTCATAGCAGATCGGTTTCAGATAAATCAATTTTACAGTTACCGGGGCTATGGACTTTTCATCAAAAGGTTTGTATGAATCAATCAGAGCACAGGGAACAATGGGGCATTTAGCCCTGACCGCACTTTTGAATGTTCCTCCCTTAAACGGAAGCAGCTGATTCCCCATGCGGCTTCTGGTTCCTTCCGGGAAAATCAGAAGTTTCTTCCCCTCTTTACTTCTTCGGTCATCTGATTGATTACCTGAAGAGACTGTTTAATGTCTTCTCTGTCTATTGCAATTGCATGCAAAGCCTTAATACCTGCTTTAACAGTATTACGTTACTGACTTCCTTTTTATATACCACAGAAAAAGAACCGGACAGGATTCCAGAAAAACAAGCGCATCAAACATTCCCTGATGATTCGGGAAAAAATAAAACCATTTTCTTTGGGAATATTTTCCAGCCCATAGCTTTCTATTTTTACTCTTCCGGCCCGATTGGCTGCCTTAGTTACTTTTTTAATAAATGCATAGTTTTCTTCCAGATTGAAGTTCTTCCGGGTTCCCAACCACCAGATACGCATCAGATAATACGGTACTTTATAAAAAAGTCTTACTACCATTAATATAATTCTGTACATATGTTATCTCCAGTTGCCTCACTCCCGGCAATACTCCTTCGTCGCCGTCTCATATAGATTATTACCCTGTGCATCAATGACTACGATTACCGGGAAATTGTTGACCGTCAATCTACGAATAGCTTCTGTGCCCAGATCATCATAAGCAATCACTTCCGACGAGGTAATTGACTTTGACAATAATGCGCCTGCGCCTCCTACTGCAGCAAAATAAACAGCTCCGTTGCGAACGATCGCATCCGCTACTTCCTTTGACCTTTTTCCCTTTCCGATCATTCCTTTCAGTCCAAGATCAAGAAGTCTCGGTGCATACTTATCCATTCTGCTGGCTGTGGTCGGTCCTGCAGATCCTATTTGTCTGCCCTCTCTGGCAGGAGACGGTCCCATATAATAGATCACATTATTTTCCATTTTCAGCGGAAGTTCTTCTCCTCTGTCCAAAGTCTCCTGCATTCTCTTGTGCGCTGCATCTCTTGCCGTATATATTGTGCCTGTTAAATATACATAATCCCCCACCTTAATGAGTGGGCATCTTTCTCACTAAGTGGTACATTTACGTATCTGTCCATACTGTTTTCTCCATTGCTTTGTCATCCGGGATATCAGATTTCTCTGACTGCGTGTCTGTTCACATGGCAACATATATTTACCGCAACCGGTAATCCGGCAATATGGGTTGCATATGTGTTAATATTTACCGCAAGTGCCGTTGTTGTCCCTCCCAATCCACCGGGACCTATGCCGGTTCTGTTGATCTTCTCCAGCATCTCTTCCTCCAGTTCTTTTACATAAGGGATCTCAGAGTGTTTATCAATCGGTCTGGTAAGAGCCTCCTTCGCCAGCAAAGCACATTTTTCAAAAGTGCCGCCGATACCCACTCCCACCACCATCGGCGGACAAGCATTCGGTCCGGCATCCTTTACGGCAGTAAGGATTGCGTTTTTCACACCTTCTATTCCATCCGCCGGCTTCAGCATAAACACCCGGCTCATATTTTCACTTCCAAAACCTTTCGGTGCAACAGTGACAGTAATGCGGTCTCCGGGAATAATACTGTAATGAATGATTGCCGGTGTATTATCCCTGGTATTTTCACGATAAATCGGATCTCTTACCACCGATTTACGCAGATATCCATCCACGTATCCGCGGCGAACTCCCTCGTTCACAGCATCTTCCACATTTCCGCCTACAAAATGAACGTCCTGACCTACTTTCAAAAACACCACGGCCATACCGGTGTCCTGGCAGATAGGAATCATATCTTTCTCTGCAATTTCCATATTTTCCTGTAGCTGACTCAGAATCTGTCTGCCTAAAGGAGCCTGTTCCCGATTTTGTGCCTCGGTAAAAGCAGTCTTCATATCTTCCGACAGATAATGATTGGCCTCGATACACATTTCACTGATATTTTGCGTCAAAACGCTCACATCTACTGTTCTCATACTCTCACCATGTTATTCTGTAATTGTTCTACGAACCTCTTCCAGTTCTTCCGGTGTGCTCTCTCCCGGTGTCCATAAAATCTTCTGTCCGTCATTCACATAGCGGGGAATCAGATGCATATGAAAATGCTGTACTGTCTGTCCAGCTGCTTCTCCATTGTTCTGAACAATATTCAAGCCGTCGCAGTTCAATTTTTCCTTCATTTTCATCGCAAGCTTCTTCGCAAGGACAAATACTTTCGATGCTGTCTCATCCGGCAATTCATATAAGTTATCCGCATGCTCCTTGGGTAAAATAAGAGCATGACCCTTTGTTGCCGGTCCAAGGTCCAGAATTACTCTGAAATCTTCGTCTTCGTACAATGTTTTGGAAGGAATATCTCCATTCGCAATTTTACAGAAAATACAATCCTCTTTTTTCATCTTTCTCGCTCCTATCTGTTTATCTATCCTTTTCCTCAAACGGAAATGCCTGATCCAAGGTTCTCAAAATACGGAAATCCCCTTTCATGCGCTGCATAACGCCGGACATAAATGCTCTCTGAAAAGTCATTCTTCCATTTATAATATCTTCCATTGCAGCTCGGTTCATAGACATCTCAACATCGTGTTTTTCGGTTTCTCCGTAGCCGCATTCCACAGAGGTCCCATTCACTGCAATCCACATAGGTGCTTTCTTTTCTTCTATTATAATAGTATAAATTGCTTCAAAACCCGGTTGTGGAACAAATGCCTTCTTAAATTCACTGAGATATTCTTCTTCACCATCTGCTCCGTTATTATCCAGCATTCCACGGAACATGCTGGTAAGCTCCTGAATATCCTCTTTCTGCCTCTGCACATAACTGTCATCCGACACATACTCCGACAGCTGCTCCGTCTCCTGCGGCGTAAGATTAATGGATTTCGGAATTGTAATTTTCTGTCTCATCACCTTATTACTGGCCGGAAAACTGGCCAGTTTCTGATTGATGGTGCGATACATGTTCTCCGCTTTTTTCTCAATAATATGGCCATACTGCTCATTCATTTCCAAAGACACAGTATTCTCTATATATCCGCAGATTCCACTGCAGGGCAGTCCACCCAGAATCTCCCATGCCGTAGCCAGGTTCAGTTTACCTTCCCTCTCTCCATATGTAGTAGACATTACTACCGGACACATATAAATACCGGCAATGGCTTCCTTATCACCATATAGCCAACAGGCATCCAGAAATTGCTGCATATACCGCCAATACCGTACCATTCCACCGTAGTTGCCAGGATAATACCGTCTGCTTCTTTTAGCGTCTGCGGCAATGTTGTAATGTTGGTCTTACCGTCATAGAGGTTATACCGCTCCACGTGTACACGCAGCTCCTCCAGGACTTCCTGCATTTTGTTGATGACATAAATGGTAGGATCATCAATAATCCCCCGTCCTCCGTAATAGATATTAATATTCAAGTCTACACCTCTCGATTTCTTTTTTGCTTTCTTATCATACAGAGCAATGCCCCTGCCAGGAAACCGGTCAAAAGCCCGCCCACATGCGCTGCATTGTCCACGTTCTGCGCCGTGAATCCATTATAAAGAGATAACGCGATCATCAGTATTACTCGTTTGGGTGTAACATCCGGCATAGATCTCCGATCCAGTAAAATCCATGCCAACAACACTCCGTCCAAGCCGAAAATCGCACCGCTCGCCCCTACCGAAGCAATTCTTTCCATTGCTATCACCTTATAAATCAGAGAACAAATATTGGCGCCGATCCCGGATAATAAATACAGAATCAAAAACTGTAAATGCCCTGTTACTTTTTCTATCATTGCTCCCAGAAAAAACAGGATTACCATATTATTAAAAAGGTGCTCTATGCCCGCATGTAAAAAAAGTGGATGATAAAATTCTTCCATACTCCCCATACCGCAACACAGCTACTGCGTCCAGTTCGCCTATATTATATAACAGATCCCCCGTAAAAGTACATATCAGATACACAATAACATTGATTACCACAAGTGTTCCGCACACAATAGGAAGGTTCTGTCTTTTTTGCATCTATCCTGTTCCTCCGGAAATGATCATCCTTAATATCAATATCTAAAATGTACCACTGTTTCCGGCATTGCGTCAACCAAAAGGATGTCATACTTATATCAACGGTATATCAATGTCCTTTTTCCAAAGGTTATCTCATCACCCTCTTCCAATTTTCTTTTCTCATAAGGCTGCATGCGCAGTCCGTTTTTGAAAGTTCCATTCGTGGAATTCATATCTTCCAGATAATATCCGTCTTCTTCTTTTACAATTCTGGCATGAAGTCTGCTGATCGACAGATCCTCCAGTACCAGATCCGCCTCTCCCCTTTTCTTGCCTATTGTATAAGCTTCCTGGTCCAATGTTGCGATCAGTGATCCTTCTTCCGTCAGCAATCGATGTTTTATTTCACGCATTGCCGACTGTTCTCCCATATATACAGTCCGACCCATATCTTCCTCTTCATATGCCGTTTCCTCTGCTACCGCATATCCGTTCATGGTCAGTTGCAGATTTCTGCTATAATTTTCCCTTTCTTGTTTCTCTTTCTTTTTGCGGTTTTCCCATAATGCAAATAAACTCTTTTTCTCACCTGTCGTTCGATTTTCTTCCCGTTTATCCTCTATTTTTTCTTCTTCCGGCAAAATATCCTCCGTCTTCTGTTGTATCATTTCCTCTTTTGTATGTTCTGTCGGATCGATTCCGGAGATCCGCAGGCATTCCGCATCTTCATAAATTTTCTGCTGCAGATACACTTCTCCGGCCGTCTCATACTGTTCATATGCCTTATACAAATATTCCACCATTTCTTCATCCTGGTAATCAATATGTTCTATCAGGTATTCCAGTAATTCATGAAAACCGGTCTCCTGCCTGCAATAAGGAATGTATATGAAATAGAAATCATTCTTTTCCAAATCCTGATAGATATGATTCGGAAACCATACGATATTGCTCTCCTCCAATAAAAAGCGGGACATTTCCTGTCGGACTCTTCTCATGCTCCACAAAAAATCAGTCAGCCACTGTCTGTTTATCACCTTTTTATCAAAAAGCTGTGCTATATTCTGTCTAGATGTAATGTCATAATACAGATAGGCATTTCCATCAATATATCGCAGGCTGCATGGGAGCAATCCCTTGATTCCTCCCCGGCTGATCATACAATATTGATATCTTTTTTCCTCTGGCTTTTCTCCCAGAGCCATTCTTTCATAGTTTGCATTCAGGCTTCGAATATATTCTGTATTTATCATAGCTAAACTTCCCTTCTTAATTATTTTCTTCCGTATTATCCTTTTGTTCTGTACATTTCTGCTTCTTCTCAGCCAAAATACCGGCGAAATCCTATCCACTTGAAAAGAAGCTTTGGCACTCCAATATTTTTCTTGCGTTCCCATACCGGCAAAAGGATATCTGAGTCGTCCTGTTTTTTCAAGAATGACATCGTTTTTTTCCAGATTCCACAATGGGTCCTCATTCTCCCACGCAATATATTTCTCCTCGTTAAAATGCAATGCTTTCTTCTGCATATAGTCATTCAGCTGCTCTTTTGTAAGTGTCCACTTACTTCCGCTGAGAACGGTCGCTTTTCCTATATCCTGTTCCAACAGGCATCTGTCATATTGAAAAAGTAACAAATAGGTCATTAATAAAATAACTGACAGAATTATCGGGTAAAGAATTGCAGCTTCTACTGTAAAATACGCATCAGACTCTTTTTTCATAATTACATTTCCTCCGGTTTTATATCATCCAGGTGGTTAAATAAGCCAAAAATAAAAAAGGAATGTACGGAATACGCCTTTTTCGATCCCGTCTAAGCATATAAAGAATCATAGAATACAGAAATATATAAATAAGGCTCAGACAAAATATAAGCAATGCCTGTCCATCTCTGCATATACTTCCCAACTGGATCAATACAATGCCGTCCGCCATGCCGATTGCTTCCGTCATCTTTGTCAGTAGAAGCAATATTATCCCCGGTACCATTTCTACAATAATCTCTGTTTTCCAGCCCATTATGCAGATATCTGTTATGACAAGTAAGCTTCCTAAAAACAGCAGCCATACCGGAATTGTTCTTTTCCGAATATCACACAGGCTTATCTTTCCGAGATAAACACTCCATATGATTTTTTCCACCCAAAATACCATTTTGTTTTACCTATCTTTCGAATTGTTTCCCCTGCATCTGCTACACACTTCATATTTGAAAGCTTCCTCTTTGGGAATTTTTTGTACTGTCCGTTTTAATCCGGGGCAATCCCGCCGGCTGTGATAACATTCTCCGTTTTCCGAAACGAAAAATAGCAGTCCTCCTGTCGGATGCGGTATTTTGTCTGTGCATTTTTCACATGGTCTGTACTCCCGCAGAGCCTCTGTCGCTTCCACCACACGGACGGATAGCCGAATGTGCGTACATTCTCTGTTCGTATGATATACTCTACCGTTTTCCGTAACATATATATACTCTTCGTCTTCCGCCTCCGGAATTTCATACCCGTTCCACATATGGCCATAATAACGATTGGCCATTCGAAATTTTTTGAATCCTGACAGTTGAGATATTCCCGCAATCCTATAAGTCATATTGATTGTATAAATGTCACCTTCAATATCGCTCTCCAAGAACTGTAATCCATCACTTCCTCCGTCCAAAGGTGACGTTTCCAGATATTCCTCTCCCAGCTGTTCTTCGATCTGTTCCTTGACATAAGTATAAGATACGGCAACTGCCTCCAGTCTGTGATCTGCAGAACCCTGCTGTCCCTCCGGTAATGCACCGTAGACACCGATCTGCCGCCCGGCATTCCACAATGCCACTTCCAGATTTCCGTGCAGCCTTATGATTTCTATGGCATTACCCATAGAAATCACAAAAAAGCAAAACAGGGGCAGCACCAGCGCTGCTTCTACCGTCATACTTCCCCTGACGCAGGTCCTTTGGAGCATGGGCAGTGATATCCTCTTTATGTATTCAATGACTAATGATAATTTTGCGGGGAGAATTTTTTTACATGGGTTAAGAATATTTCTTATTTTCGGAGAAGGTCTCATGTGTTTTTGTTTCATAGTTGTCTTGCATTGTTCCCATAAAGAGGACATCACCGCCCACCTCCTTTTTACTCCGACATACCCGTCGCCGCTTCAAAAGACGTTATATAGGATTTCTGGCGTTCTATCTCAACACTATATCCATATCGGCTCTTCACCTTTACATTCATTTGAAGTTCCGCAATACATGCATCCAGACAAAGTTCTGATTCCCGGGGGTAACTCTGATATCCTGCTCCACAATATTCATTGCCCTGTAGGTGACGGTTCTTTCATCACAAAGCAACAAAAATATTCTCAGATAGTCCTCATAACCCAGATCCGTCACAGCATCTGCATCTCCGGAACGTCCCTCATCCGCCAGGTTTCCCTGTATATCATCTGTAATCCGCAGTGCCAGGTGCTGTCACTTTTCAGTAAAGGTATTTTGTCTCCGGCAAGCATTGTTCTGACATCATACACGCTCTCCGCAAATGCCCACCCAAGTATCAATGAGATTGTAAACAATTCTCCTATTTCCGGAACCATCATAACTGCTGCCAGCACTTCACCCAAAGCTTCCGCAATCGCATATTTTTCTTCACTTCCGAACAAATAAGCGGCATTTGCGGCTTCCCTGATCGCAAATATCCTGTTTATCACATAACGAAGATTTTCCCGGTCACTTCTTCTCCTGCGATGATATATTCCACCTGATACCACAGTGGACTGCTTTTTTTCTCAGTGCTATACCTTCCCATATATTTCAGCAGATACTCATGAAATAGTATTCTTTCCTTCTCTTTTTCCCATTCCGTCTGTGATTGCAGCGCAACATTTCCCCGATTGATCTGATCTCGTTCCTCTCTCGCTTCTATGAATTGTTCTGTTTCTATTCTGCGATCTGAAATCTCTTCTTCGGGAAGCACCAGTGAAAGTATTCCGCTTTTCTTTTTTTCCTCCAATGCCTCTGTGGGATTTTCGATATGAATTACTTTTCCGTCAGCCGTTTCTCTTCCGTCGTATTCCCGGATCTGCGCATCCACGGTCTGTTTTTCTTCTTCTACACTGCGTTCCAACAGTCCACGGGATTTTATGGTCTTCACCCATTCTTTTATCTGTTGCAAAAGTCCGATGCCGACATCATCTTCTATTGCGTCCACCGCCATTCTGCGAAAGACTTCTCCATCCCCATCGGTCACAAAAGCAGCCTTTGTCATTTCTGCTTTTTCTGCTTCCAGCGCAAAAAATCACGATACAGAAATTTATCTAGGAAAATATCTTCCAGCGAAAAATTGTGATTCATATATTCCAGGAGGTGTTCTTCTGTCAATTTTGTCGTCCCATGCTCGGTTCCATAGGAACAATCTACTGCGAAAAAATTATACTGGTCGAATAACTCCCTGTGATATTCCGCCAGAATACTATCCATTCCTATGTCCATAACACATTCTGTTTCCAGGCAGATTCCCCGGTACCGGCAACCTTCTATCAACGCAAGGCACAGTGAAATCATCACACCAAGTGTAAGCGCAAGATATATTGTCATGTATCCGTTTTCTTTCATAAGGTCATGCTCTTATATTTTTTTCGTCTGGTTGGTAATTTTACTGAAAATAGAATTAACGATCTCCGTAATCTTTTCTTTAAAGATCACTACAAGACCCACCAGTACCACGATGATCAGAATCACCTCTACAGTTCCCATTCCATCCTCTTCTTTTATAAATTGTCGAAACGTTTTTAAATGATTCATATTTTTCTCCTTTTCTAAACTCCCACATTGGAAAACGCGGGAAACATAATTAAAATCATAACAACCAAGAGTAGCATTATCATTGGTAACAGTAATTTTGTAGATGCCTCCTCACATAATTTTCTGGCATTACGCATTCTCATTTCTTCTGCCTCTTTTGCCTCTTCGCGCAATTGCTGTAAAAGCATGGTGCTTCCCTTTTTTACATTTTGCGTAAGGAAAGTACTCAATCGGATATATTCCCGAACTCCTGTCCTTTTTCCAAATTTTTCATATGCCGCGCCCTCCGACACACCCATACGGATCTCACGGACTGCAATCAATAATTCTTCGTATGCTGCCTGTTCCTTTGCTCCTTTCTTCCGTGTCTGTTCATAATCTTCCGCTATCTTATTCACTGCTGCCCGTACCGTCAGTCCTGCTTCCAGATATAATGTTATTTTTTGCAGTATTTCCGGGTACTTCCTTTTTTCTTCCTGCTTCTTTTTCTCTACAAGCTCATGAATATCCCGATCTTTAAAAAAGAAGACTGCCACAATCGTCACTAACGTTCCCAACAGTAATTGAAGCTCCGTCAGATTTCTCTGTCTCCACGATACCTTTTTACCGTCAATTGACTCAGGCAGCATAAAAGCTTCCTGCTCCGGATCTGATGTCTGTGCATTTTCCAGCATTATTTCCAGAACAGCTTTTTCACTTTTGTCGATTGCATCACTCTGATTTTTACGGTAACCGACGTTTCTGTCTCCCATTGGTATTCGTCGTAAGCAAGTTCCGCTTTCAAGCGCACCGTGCTGTCCTGCTCCTGAGGATATACTTTCCCCTCCGGACTGATAACATCCATGCAGTCGCTCTTCCATGTAACCGTAAAAGGGTAATCATCATATTCCTCCTGCAATTGCAGATCTTCCCTGACACAGTCCAATGATTCATTGCCTCCGCAGATCAGCCCGGCAGCTCCTCCCGGAAAGCATCAAACAATTTTTGCAATTCCTCCTGACGGTATTTTCTGGGTTGTACTGTAAGCGCAAAGGAATATTGACTTCCATCCTCTACTTTTCCGATAATAACATAGTCCTTGCTTCCGCTTCCGGAATCTGTCCTCTTCATCCAACCGTTTTTTATAGAATTTCCTTCACTTTTTCCAAGTACAACAAACAATATCAGAAGAATTCCCACGAAAAATATCATGAGGGACATTGTTAACTTCCTTACATAATACTCTGTAATGCGCTCCTCCTGATTTTCTCCGGGATATAAACGGCTCAGATCTGTCTTTACCCTGTCTCTTCCCGGAACCGGTATTTTCCACAGGTGCATTTTCTTGTATATTTTGAGCACTACCGGATAGCAGATCTCCACTACACCCTTTTTTCGTTCCATAGTATTCTCCCTTTAGAGACTTTCACCAATCCGTTCCATGATCTTCTCTCCTACGATATAGGCGCACAAATAGATTGCAAGGCATACTGTCATTATGATATATCCGGTTATGTTATGATACAGCGATACAAAATAACCCGGATATGTGACACCTATATAGAATGAGATTGCAAAAGGCATCACTTCCATCACTCTCTGTTCCAGGCGTCTCCCCTGCAGCAATGTCATCATCTCCTGTGTCGTCTCCACTTTATCGCTGATCAATTCTGCAGTATTTCGTATGATCTGCGATACATTGCCTCCTCCCCTTTTCGCCACGGAGAGTATCGTCGAAAACTGCTGAATCTCCTCACATCCGCTGCGTTCTGCCAGATCTCCTATCAGTTCCTCCAATGTGATATTTACGATCATTCCTCTGCGGATCAGTTCCAGTTCACCATACATTGCGGATCGTTCGCCAAAAAGCAGACGAATATCTTCTCTGCTCTCCAAGAAAGCATTTTCCACGGCGTATCCGGTTCTGAGCGAATTGGCAACTGCCAGAAGACATTCCTTGAACTGCACGGTCAGTTCCCATCGTTTTTCTCCCTCTGTTCTCTGACACACTTCCGGAAATAAAGAATTCCCGGGAAAATAAAGAGAATGATAGCAAACACCGAACGATAGAAGAACCAGGAAAAAAAGAGAATTCCGGCTGTTGTGCGCAGCAAAGGATTCATCAATTCACGAAAGTCCGGCCGCTTTAAGTTTCCCTTCATGAAGCAAGCCTCCCTTTTTCTGTAATTTACCAACTACATTACCTTCGCTGCTCTCCCCCAGTTCTTCAAAGCAGTACAATGGATTCAGACGGATTTCGCCGTTCTCACAACCCACTACTTCTGTAATTTCCAACACCTTTCTGCTTTTATCCCGAATTCTCCCAGGTGCACAATAATATCCACGCCGGATGCTATCTGGTTGCGGATCGCCGGAAGCGGCAGATCCTTTCCCATGAGTACCATATTCTCCAGTCTCGACAACATATCTGCTGCACTGTTTGCATGCCCCGTAGACATACTGCCGTCATGCCCGGTATTCATGCATTGCAGCATATCAATAGCTTCCGCGCCTCTCACTTCGCCTACAATGATCCTGTCGGGCCGCATCCGCAGAGATGAGCGGATAAGTTCCCGGATTCCGATCTCTCTGCATCCTTCCGCATTGCCATTCCGTGTCTCCAGGCGCACCAGATTGGGAATTCCCTGAAGTTGCAGTTCCGCGCTGTCTTCGATGGTGATGATCCGCTGTTCCGGCGGAATGAATCCGGATAATACATTCAAAAAGGTCGTCTTCCCGCTACCGGTTCCTCCACTGACGAAAATGTTATATCCCGCCTTTACCAGTGTCTTCAAAAATTCCGCAGCTTCCGGAGATATAGTTTCCATCGCGATCAGTTTTTGCATGGTGATCGGTTTATCCGGAAAACGTCTTATGGTAATGATGGGGCCATTCAATGCAATGGGACTCATCACAATGTTCACACGGGCTCCATTGCTTAATCGCGCATCAACAATTGGTGATGCCTCATTTACCACTCTGTTACATCCGGCCACGATCTGTTGAATCACATCCTGTAGCTTTTCCATGGAATCGAAAGCCCGATCCAGTTCCTGCAGCTGTCCGTCCCTCTCTACAAAAATATGATCCAGTCCATTGATCATAATCTCCGTAACAGAGCTGTCATCCACAAAAATCTGCAGAATATCCAGCCGTCTCAGGGAATCAAACAATTCCTTACGCAATCGTCTCCGTAATTCCACAGAACACAATTCCAGATTTTCCTGTTCCATGAGAACTTCATCAATCGTATCCTCTACCTCTTCATCCGTGTAGTCTCTTCCGTAATCCAGTCTCTCCTGCACCATTTGTCGAAGCTTTCTTCTCTGTTCCAAGTAATCCATTTTTTCTCTCCCTGTTCTAATTTTCCAGCATTGCTATTTCTTTCCTCACATACTCCGCCAATTCTCCTCTGGTAAATTGCTCCATTTCTGTGGGAAGCTTTTGAAAAAAGGGTAAAGCAAGTTTACGGGTTTTGCCTTTTACCGTGTCTTTTTCGCACAAAGCAAGCAATTGCTCATATTGATCCAGTTTCATTCGTGACATTTTATCTTCTTTGGTCAGCGTAAATACTTTGGTGCATATCTGCAGTACCTCAAACAATCCCTGTATACTTTCGCTCAGATCCAGTATGACATATTCATATTTTCCGAGTTCTTCGACGTTGAAGAGGTTTCTCCACTCTTCCGGCGGGATTTCCAACAGGTTCTGACCGTTGCGCATCGGGGGAATGTAATCCAGACCGCCTTTGTGCTGGATGACCGTCTGCATCCGTAAAGAAAATTTTCCCGCATCTCCTGTCAGAAAATACAGCAGATCTGCAAGGTCTCTGCTCTGTCTCTCCGGAAGGAGTTCTGAGATCCCAATATAGTGTTCAAAATTAAGATACAAAGTGGGATGTTTTTCTGACAGCAATTGGCCCAGCGTCAGTGCAAAAAGAACTTTGCAGACATCGATGTACCGGGGAATAGATACCTATAAATTTTGTCTTATACTCTGCACACAAAAACGGCAATTGTGTTCCCACCGTCTCCACATACAATTCCAGCAATTCTTTCCACACCTTGTCAGCTTCCTGGTACTTATTGATATTCGGAAACTGGTGAAAGCGAAGTGTCCCGCTTTCATTAAGAATCGCCTGGCATGCCGGCTCCAATGTACTCAGCGTATCCATGCAGGAAGATTCCGCCACTACCAGCATTGTCACCTTCCCATTTTTCTCCCGTTCCAGCAGTTCCTCCATCTTTGTGTATGTATGGATCTCCCATGCAGTTCCTTCTGCCTCCTCAAAAACTCCGAAAGAAGTCTCGCATACTCTTCTTCACGGTCGAACAGAACCATAACCGTTTCCTTCTGTTCCATCAATAAACTCCTCCTATGTATAACAGCACACTGCAAAACACGGGACCGGCCATACAGATTCCGCTTCCCGGATGTGCTCTCTCCTCTGCAAAATACGCTTTCCAGCGTCCACAGCGGACAACATCCCACACATATTCACCCAGATAACACAATCTGTCCCACAGATTACGTGCCAGGTACATTTTGCAAAGTGCAAAAACTGCTGCGAATAGCAGCGCGAAAAATAGAAAACAGAGAACTTTCACCGGAAAAATATCCTGCACAGACACCCAGGAGCTTCACGTCACCGGCTCCCATGGCACCAATATAAAAAAACAGATAGAATGCCACTGTCGTCAGTAAAACATTGCAAAAATATTCCATAATTCCATAAATCCCCTGTTCCCACCAGCGGAATGTCGCTCCGGCGATCAGGCAGCTCAGGATCAGGCCGTTGGGGATTCTGCGGCTTCTGTAATCATATCCGCAGGCAATACTTAATAGAAAACATAATACACCCTTTATTACTGTGTTCGTTGCATTCTCACTCTCCTTTCCTTCGATTTACAAGTGGTAATGTGGGATGACTCTATCCCATAAAAGAATTCTTTCAGATCTTATAAGATATTTGATACAACCATCGCGATTGGTTGTAAGATGGATTATAGACGTTGTTTTTTCGTCTGACAAGTGTTTTTCCGTAAAAAATAATCTTTGGTACATTTTAACAATCACCTTTCTCATACAACCTTCTAAAATCCCGCAACTGCTTGATTTTACGACATTTCCATCTGTCAAAGCATATGATAAACCGCCAGGCCGTATAATACCAGGATTCCCGGAAAGCCCAAAATACCCACTGTCAGAGCCGTAGCTGCATTGATTCCCACTGCTACCGTAAATCCCAGAATCTCTATCCCCCAATTTAGAAAATACATAAAGATCACTCCAAAAACGCTCCGCAATACAAGGTTTAAAAACCACTCCGCCTTTTTCCCAAAAACTTATGGCAAAGAGCAGGACTGCTGCCCCAATAATCCACAATAGATTCTCCGGATGCTCCATTGTTGTCCTCCCGATCTTTCCGCTGTTTGTTATAATCTATTCCCATTTTTCGCAAAAAATGTCTTCCAGTTTTATGTTAGGCAGGTATATTTTCCCTTTCTGCCTCCTATACTGTT
>ENA-OQCS01000869-OQCS01000869.1-human-gut-metagenome-genome-assembly--contig:-NODE-869-length-16492-cov-1.986434_pt1 | contig 16492 bp, 19 predicted proteins | sample MGYA00242757_ERZ504575 | MGnify/ENA primary metagenome ERZ504575 (study PRJEB26092, sample SAMD00036297) | human gut metagenome | host: Homo sapiens | study: EMG produced TPA metagenomics assembly of...
GATATTTTAGCTTTGCCAGAACATTTCTCATTTCAAAATTATCTAAAAGCGTTTTGAAAAAATGGATTTTCTTCATTCGTTGATAAATTCACTGGTAATTACCTGCGTTGCAACAATACTGATTTTGTTAGTATCATCTATGGCAGCATGGGTGATGGTCCGTTACAAAACAAAAGTAAGCAAAGTATTATTCATTGTATTTTCAGCAGCACTTTTGATTCCATTTCAATGTGTAATGCTTCCACTTGTTGATGTGATGAGTAAATTACATTTAATGAATAGACCAGGATTGATTTTTATGTATATAGGTTTTGGATGTAGCATGTCAATTGTCCTCTTTCATGGTTTTATTAAAAATATTCCAGTTGAATTGGAAGAAGCGGCAACAATCGATGGATGTAATATGTTTCAAACATTTTTCTTGGTTGTACTGCCTTTGTTAAAAGGAATTATGGCGACTGTTGCAGTGATCAATGTAATGTGGATTTGGAATGACTTTCTGCTTCCATCACTGATATTAATAAAAATGGAATGCAGACATTACCATTGCGAATCATATCTCTTCTTTGGTCAATTTACAAAAAAATGGGATTTGGCGACAGCAGCACTTGTACTTTGTATGATTCCAATTGTGATCTTTTACCTGAGTTGCCAAAAACATATTGTAAAAGGAATTACAGCCGGAGTTGGTAAGTAAGAGAACTGGAGGAAGAATTAAATGCAGAGGGAATGGTGGAAAGAAGCGGTAATTTATCAAATTTAATCCACGAAGTTTCAAAGATAGTAATGGAGATAAAATTGGAGATATTCCGGGAATCATAGAAAAATTAGATTACTTAAAGGATCTAGGCGTAGATGTAGTTTGGCTATCTCCGGTATATAAATCACCGAATGTAGATAATGGATATGATATCAGTGATTATAAGAGTGTGATGGAAGAGTTCGGAACCATGGAGACTTGGAATGTCTGATTAGAGAGATGCATAAACGAGATCTGAAACTGATGATGGATATCGTAGTAAATCATACATCTAATCAACACGAATGGTTTAAAAAAAGCTGTCAGCCAGATGAAGATAATCCTTATGCTGATTTTTATATCTGGAGAAAAGGAAAAGATGGTGCCATAGAAAACCCTTCTGTATAACTGGGGAACAAAAAGGCATCCGCCTTTTTCATTATTTCCATGGCCTCATCATGCTTTTTCTGCCATAAAACACGATATTCTTAGGTGCGTATACTTTTTTATTTCATCCGAAACCGGTCCCACTAAGTGAAACCGAATATCTTCTTCCATGCTTGCAGCTTCTATTATTTCAAGTATTCCTTTTTGGGTTTTACATGACCCACGTAAACAATATTCCTTAATGAATCCGACACTACGTATTTCGGTGCAATCAGGTCATGAGCTATCGCATTTGGAATCATACGAACTCGTGATCCTGAAAGTTCACTCACATAATCTAATGATGCTTTATTAAGAACTAAAACGCAATCTGCTCGGTTAAAAACATATTTTCCGATTCTGATTGCAAGCCTTCCTTTTAACTGATCCTGAATATTACAATGGCAGTGGAACACAATGTGTTTTTATTTGCGAATACTACACAAAGTGCATCGCGCAAAATGCCGGTCTTACTACAAGATGAATTAATGTGAACAACATCTACTGACTGGGTACGAAGAATTTTCAAATAGTTCCTTAGAATGGATACCATTCGCTTTATTTCAGGAACAATTTTCATTCTCCCGCCTTTATGTAAGGCTCTCTCCCCAATAAATGCCGTATTAACCGTATATACGGTATTAACTCCGTCACTATCTCTCAGATACTGCTCAGTCCATGTGGCCATCCCTCCACTTGGTGGTGGGAGTGGTGAAACAAGAAGGATATTCATAATCTCCCCCAACAATTAATTCCGCATAGTGTTTACTATTAGCTTGTTCTGGAAAACGCCTTTTTATACAATATACTGTTATCAGTAATTGCGCGATTGTTTTTCAATTCTTTTATAGTATCAACGAGTTATCTGCTTCACAGCTACCTAATACATAGAATCCCGGTTCACTTGACATCAATCTACCAAACTTCGAATCATTGCCAATGCAAAAGATAATAGGTTTTTGACACGCAATGCACGTTGCTGTCTTACTGGGTAGTGCAGTCCTATAAATATTGGTTGCAAGCGGAACAACATTTACATCAGCCATAGCATAAATGCTCGGAGCCAGCTCTGATGGCTGCATCGGCCAGAAAGAAATATTGCTTAATCCTTCCGCTTCGTGTTGAAGCCGTTCCTTATACATGCCATCTCCAAAAATATGAAAGTGAACATCTTCTTCATCCTGCATAAGTTTTGCGGTTTCCACTACCACATCTACATTCTGCATGGCGCCAATGTTGCCCGCATAAACCACATTGAACTTACCCGTAGATAAATACTTCGCAATTTTTTCGTTATATACGTCCTCATAACGGTACAAATTGTCAGTATAGCTCCAGTTATACACAACATCAGTTTTTTGCGAATCTGCACCTTTTTCAATCAGCAACTCTTTCATGTCTTCCGAAATTGTGATTATTTGATCCGCATGACGGTAGGCATATCGTTGCTCTGCAGAAAGAATCTTATACACTATTCCTTTCACACTGCCAATATAAGCAGCATTTTCTGGAAAAATGTCCTGAACATTATAGGTGAGTCGTGCCTTAGGCATATTATGCTTCACTACAAAAGCCATAAAGCCGGCCACATTACTAGACTGATTAAAAACTGCATCATAGTCTCTATACTTTTTGATCAGTCTTCTACATTTCCATACATACCTTAGTTCAACAAGATATCTTGCAATAAAATTGCCTTTTGATGCCAACTGACATGGAATACAATCAGTAGTCACTCCAAGTTCAACCAGCTCACTTGGCAATTTAGGAAGCGGACCTCCAGTATCCTTTTGAATAATGTGTACTGTGTGTCCGTCTGCATACAAAGCTTGAACTATTGCAACCAGCAAATGCTCTGATGGAGTCCTTCTGTCAAAGTTTCCTCCCATCCACATAAGTACTTTCATTTAGCTTCTCCAAACATCTTTTTAATACACATCTCAGTCGCACCTACACCATACTGAACGAACTCATCACGGAATCGTTTGGTGTTAGCACATTCCGAAACGTAATCTACATTCTTGATTCGCTGCAACAATTCGCTTTCGGTCCGGCAACTCTTATTGGGGTACTTTTCGTCTACTGCAAAATAAGTGCCACGCTCTGCAAGATAACTGTCATAATCGTATGCATAGCAGAAAATCGGGCGGCACAAAATCGAATAATCAAACGCGATAGCCGAATAGTCCGTAATCAGGATGTCCGCTGCAATCATCAGGTCATTGACCGCCGGATAATCGGATGCGTTACGGACAAAGTCGTTATACTCAACACCGAGCACCTTGGTCGTCTGATGATGAGCACGGAAAAGGACAACATACTCATTACCCAGTTCCTTCTCCCACTCATGAAAATGGATCGGAGGTTTGATTGCATAGGACTTGCCGCCATCCGTAGACTCGCGCCAAGTCGGTGCATAAAGGATGACCTTTTTGCTTTCCGGGATGCCGAGCTTCTTGCGCATTGCTGCCTTTTTATTCTCATCCGCAAGCCACAGTTCTTCATTGCGCGGCATACCACAACGAAGATAGCTGGACTCCCTCGCATTGAATGCGCTCTTAAATACGCGCTCATCATAGTCACCAGAAACCGTGAGGTAGTCCAGCGTATCAAAGTTATAATCCTTACGACCGGGGCAGTCATTGCGATATACTTTAGAGCAATTCCGTGCCATGTATTCAAATAGACTTGGCCTTTTTTCTTAAACTTCAGACCGCGCTCAATATTTGTATTGGTAATCCAGTATTTAGCCTTCAGCGCCATCTTGAAGTACGCAGGGGTATCAATCTTTACAGTCTCCAACTCTGAAAAGTTTTCAGGATGTTCAAATGCCCAAACACAGCGATAGTCCTTGTACTCAGGGTGAGACTGCATATAGTCATACAGAACCTTTGGACTATCATTGAAGTTTTTACCCATAAAAGAGACAAAGAGAACCAGTTTGTCATCCGTTTTTAGGAACGTACCACATACTTTGAAAACAAAGCTCATAATTACAACATACAGCTTCTGAATGAGCTTGTTGTGTTTCAAAATGTAAATCAATCTATCCCTCATGAATCCAGCCTCTTTCTTCTCTCACTCACTACTACCGAAAATCTACCTGTTAGCTTTGTTACTGCGGATCTGTATTAATCTCATCATGTGAGGTCTTGCTCTCGCCATCTACTGCATTTGCATCATACAGATCGTGCTTGATTTGACTGGTGCTGATTTCCGGCGTTCTCGGCAGGTACACCACATCAACGCCCTCTTCTTTCAGGAAGTCAAACTTGCCCTTCCAGTCATCGCCCATGACAAAGGTATCAATATGGTACTCGTGCATATCCGAGCGTTTCTGCTGCCAGTTCTCCTCCGGGATAACCAGATCAACATAGCGGATAGCTTCCAGAAGCTGTTTGCGCTGCTCGTAGGTGAAATAAGTCTTCTTGTGCTTCTCGTTCCAGTTGAACTCATCAGAGGAAATCGCCACAATAAGATAATCGCCCAGAGCTTTTGCTCTTCTCAGCAGATTGATATGACCATAGTGCAGCAGGTCAAAGGTGCCGTATGTAATAACTCGTTTCATTCCTGTTCTCCCCGTATTCTTCAAAAGATTTGATTCAAAATTGATATCCAGAGCAGATTTCGTCAGCTCCGTTTTCTTCTCACGCTGCATCAAGTTGGCAACTGTTTGGGCGGGATCTGCCGCGTGATTGATAACAGCATCAACAGCTGAGATAATAGGAAGTTCCACTCCATACAGTTTTGACAATTTCATGGCGGCTGGCAGAGCATTGATGCCCTCGACAACCATACCCACTTCCTTAACCGCTTCTTCGGGTTTTTTGCCCTGTCCGATAAGGTATCCCGCTCTGTTATTTCGGCTATGAACGCTGGTTGCCGTTACAATCAGGTCACCCATGCCAGATAGACCTGCAAAGGTCTCATCTACGCACCCCATCGCCCGTCCAAGCCGGGTAATCTCTGCCATACCGCGTGTAATTAGCGCCGCCCTCGCGTTGTCTCCGTAACCAAGCCCTGCAGAAATGCCACTTGCAAGTGCAATGATATTCTTCAACGCGCCGCACAATTCGACGCCTTTCACATCGATGTTGGTATAGACACGCATACAGGTGTTGGAGAAAATGTCTTGAATCTTTTCTGCCACTTCAAGGTTGGTGCAAGCCGAAACAATCAGTGTGGGCATATCCAAGGCAACTTCTTCTGCATGAGTTGGACCTGAAAGAGCAACCAGCTCTATGCCTTGGTGCGTTCCGTCTTTTTGAAGCTCGTCCTTGATGACCTCGCTCAGCGTCAGCAAGGTATCCGTTTCTATGCCTTTGCCGACATCAACAATAATCTGGTCATTCGGAATAAAGCTCTCGCCTTACTTGCCGTTGAACGAACAAAAACGGACGGAACCGCAAAAATGAGAACGTTCTTGTCCTCACAAGCGACCTCGATATTTTTTGTGAATTGAATCTGCGGGGGAATCGTCATACCCGGCAAATTCGGATGAATGCGTGTGGATGAAAGATCATCAATCTCTTTTTCAATTGCGGACCACATCACCACCCTGTGGCCCGTATTCGCCAGCATCCTTCCGAGGGCAGTTCCCCATGTGCCGGTTCCCAGAATTCCAATTTTACTCAACCCAACAATTCCCCTTAACCATAAAGTGTATCGATATGAAAAACTGCCCAGACTCAATCTCAAAGAGTCTGAGCCGTTTATTCCTTATAAAGCTCTACTAATCGTCCTCAGCAGTGTGAGTCACACTGCCGCTATGTCTTGTACCGCCACAATGAACGTTTCTGCAACAAATCTGCGCCAGCCGCTCACCGAGCCTTTGCTCACACTCGCCTGTGTGAGCATCTCATCAGCGCGGAGGTCTTTCTATGTCCCTTTGTTATGGAAAGACCTTTGTTTATTCCTGATGTCACATTCTCTAAAAAATGCCGTAATATCAACACTTTTCGGTGTTTTCTACGTTCATATCATCTCGGTGGACTCTGGCATAAACTCAACCTACTGTAACAATCATCTGTGAGGCTCATTTTCGGCTCATCATCTCGCAACAGTAACCGCTTCGTTTATTCCTGACTCCACAAAGCATTGAAATATGCCGTAGTTATCAATTACTTTTCAGCTGTTTTCCTCATCTTTTCCGCTTCGGTGGACTCTGGTATAAACATCTTTTTACCGTAGCATCATTCAGCGCCTGTGGCTCACGACACCTTATCTTTACGACCAATTTCAGTCTCAGATGATATTTTCATCGTCCTGCAAGGCTCGAAGAATGATAATGTCATCGAAAGACCTATGTTTATTCCTGATGTCACTTTTCTCGGATTTTCGCTCGATTTTTGTCTATATTGCTACAAAATCAAACTATCCAGCCGTTAGTTTTTGCCACTCATGGCAGTCGTCTGCCCCTCGGAAACTCCCTCGGTACTTTCAGGCATAAACAGGATTTTTACAGTGGCAAACATAATCTTGAAATCCTCTACAATGCTCGGATGAGCTATGTACATCAAATCCATAGTCAGTTTGTCGTAAGGAGTAGTATTGTACTTGCCATAAACCTGTGCATACCCATCAATCCAGCCTTGGCCTGCAGGCGCAGGGAGAATTCCGGCATTTCCTCACAGTACTGAGCTGCAATCTCAGGGCGCTCCGGACGGGGGCCGACGATGCTCAAGTCACCCTTCAAGATATTTATAAGCTGCGGCAATTCATCAACGCGGCAAGCACGAATGATTTGCCAACGGGCGTGATGCGATCATCATTTTCGCCGCTGGAAAGACGGGCAACGCCGTCCTTTTCAGCATCAACACGCATACTTCTGAATTTGAGAATGCCGAACTCTTTGCCATCCTTCGTCAAACGAATTTGCTTGTAAAAGACTGGGCCGTGATCCGTTGCTTTGATGGCAATAGCCGTCACAAGGAAGATCGGACTCAGAATCACAAGTGCAATAGCAGAAATGACAATATCCAGCAGTCGTTTTACAAACAGAAACTCCGGCTGAGGATTATACCGGCCAACACGAAGCATCGGCAAGTGGAACATATGCATGTGATGTGCACCGGACATAATGGTGTCACCGATGCGTGGTACTACAAATACAGTAATGTTGTTTTCTACACAGTATTTCAGAATAATATTCCGATCATGGCTGTGGATGCCGCTCAAAAACACTGTGTTGATGCCGTCCAGCATGGAAAGATTCTCGATGCACTCCCCCGCCATAGCTGTGGAAACACTTTGTACTTGGCATCAAGACCGTACTTACCAATCAGCCGCTCCATACCGCGTCTGGTATCATAAATAACAGCTGTGCTGCGGCGGGAGTTTAAGGTAAGGTACGTGGATGAGGCGTTATTAAGCCAAACATTTGAGGCCATAATAACCTGACCCACAAGAGCTGCCACGCCAGGAAGAATGTTGGGCAGGTGCTTGGACAAAAGCCAGATCACGACATACATGATAAAGTCGCTGACCGCAGCCGCCAAAAATTGCTCGTAGATAATTTCGGAGATACGTTGCATCGACATCAGAAAGGCGTCATAAACGCGTCCAAAGATGATGAACAGCACAAAGAACAGTGCCACGACCAGGTAATCGCCATTTGCATAATACGGCGATGCAACGCGCTTAGCATAGTATAGATACCAGCACATTGCAAATGGTATCGTCACAAGCACAGCATCTAACAGCTTTATCATCCGCAAAATCAAGTCATGCCTAAACCTTGTCATGTTCTTACTCCTCGTTCTTCTTTGCACACATATTATTTTCAATACTGCAATTGAAGTCAGGGAAAGCAGTTTTGAGCAGCAAAAGGCATTCCCACAAATTACTCATGGAAAATCCTTAGCACAATTCAGCAGTCTACCAACGCAATATTTTCCCAATATATGTATTGATATAATAGCACACAATTCGACATTTATCAACAAATCGGATTCACTTTAATTATACAAGTACACAAATTCAGCACATTTTACAAATACACCCTTGTTCATAAGGTGAATGAGGCCAAAATTCGATAGATTGTTATATGTAACAGTCAATTGGTACACGATTCATATTTTGCTTAAAACGCAACTGATTCAAATAAAAACAGATTGCTACGCTTGCAGCAATCCGTTTTATTTGAATCAATATTAACTACTAACGCTTAGATCATCACCTGCGTCCGAACTTCTTCCGCTTCTTTGGCGGGTGTTTTTCCTTGTTCAATTCACGCTGATACGCATCTTCAGAACTGAAACCAAAGATTCCTTCTGAGACCCGTTCAACCAGTGCCGTAAACATCTCGTAATCGCGCAAGTAGTTATTCCTTGCCTTGTCATCCATTACCTTAAAAAACCTCGCCATCAAACTCATGTATGCGTTATAGTCGCCATTCTGTGCAGCCTTGAGCAGGCATTCAAACCGCCTTGCAGATGGGGTCCACAGTTCTTCCCTTTTCATCTCATACCAGCTTCTTTCTCAATTCTCTTGCAATTTTTCTTCGTGCCTTAGAAATCGTGTTGGGTCTAACCTTAAGCTTCCTCGCCACAACCTCTATAGGATAATCCAAATAAGTACGAATAATCATTAGCTCTCTGGGTGAGAGCCTTTCCAATTCCTGCTTCAATGATACCAGAAGCTCTACTCGAGCGAATTCATCTTCCGCACGAACATCAATGACATCAGCTACATCATCAATATTGATAACAATCGCTGATTTGCATTACCAGCAAGTCGCCTTTTCCCCTTGTTCCTATATCCAAGGAGACGTTTCTCCGACCTGTATTTGATTTCCTCTTTGTCTAACAAATCAAGGATATGGCTGTTGAACGAATTACTAAGCCAGTTCTTTTCTATCGTCTGGTTAAGCTGATTATAATTGGCCCATTCACGAAGAGTGAGCCAAAGTTCATACATTTCTAATTCAGTCATTTTGACCTCCTATAGCGATTTGAGTTTTTTCGGTCAAATCACATCTAGGAGGTCCCCTGCTCCGAGCATAACTAAGCAGTTTCACCACAAAATCACTATCCCCTCAGTTACAATGGATTGCGTCGCTTAGGTGATTTGGGAATCGTATATATAAATTTCACAATTCCCGCATGTGGTTTATAAAGAAGGCCACCAGAGAAGCCAAAAAAAGACTTCTTAGGTGGCCATCATATTGACTGTATTTAATTTACTATCCGCATCCAGTTGAATGATTCGTATCATACTACATTTATCTGTATTAGTTATAATACAACATTCAAGTAAACCATTTCAACGTGTTTTCACCCTTTTTCTGTCGAACTTTGTTGAAATTCCAATAGGATTATATTCCAGTATTTATTTCAGGTTTTTATTCCCGCACTCATTTTATCGACGCAATCAATTATACTTGATGGATAATGTGAACAAGCCAAAATGGGAAAGCCGAACAGATCATGCTGGATAGCTCTTGCAAAAAACGAAGAAAAGCACGACCCTTCATGCCTCTTTCGGTACAAGAAGTTCGTGCTTTTGTAAGCGCATAATAGGTTCTTCTATTCGCAATATTACTTTCTAACTACAAGGGCCTCTTTGCTTACTTCGGTAAGCAAAGAGGCCGCACATTCTGATATTGTCAAGTATTTAGAAGAAAAAATCCCTCTATACCAATTTCTGTGTTGGTGTAGAGGGTTGACATTCTAATGTTTGATAATATCCCATATAGGTTTGTAGTTATCAGCAATATCCATGCCATCGTTAAACACCGCGATATTGCCTTCGAGTCCATGCTCATTAAGATAGCGAACAACATTATCTTTTGTCTGCTGAGCCAAATCTGCTTCGTCTTCGACAATTGCAATCTGCAGCATACCCGAAACCTCCCCATAGGATTTGCATTCTTTCTTTTCTGTCATCATTCTACCAAGTGCGACAAACAATGTCAAAAAGATTTTCTAGAGCACTTATGCAGTTTTTCAGTCAAAGCAAAAGGAGCGTCCGCCAAAGCAGACGCTCCTCTTTGTGTTTCTTGTGCTTTTTGTAAGCTTACAGCTTACTTGCCGCTGTTGTTCAGGCGCGGGATGGTCTCAGTCTTCGTTTCATTGCAAACTGTGCAGGTATAGTCTTGACGCCTTCTTTTTCAGCCGTTGGCTGAGTAGTTACGACACCATTATCCAAGTATGCTCATTGGTCTTGGGCGTGGTGGAGAGAACGGCACTCACATCACCGCAGACGATGCAGTAGATTTCGGTGCGACCCTCTTCCTTGCAGGTAGGCTCTATGACACGCTTAGCGGCATGGTGACCGGTGGAGTGTACAATGTTGTCCTTGTAAGAGAAGCTGTCATCCTGATTGCACTTATGCATCGTGTAGCCGTCTTCGGTGCAAGTCGGCGGGACAACGGTAACGGTGAAGGTGTACTTGGTGGGCAGGACCTTTTCGGTCTTGGTCGCATCGCAGTTCTTGCAATGCAGGGTCTTTTCACCGTACTCGTCATAAGTAGGCGGGGTAGTGATGACACCCTCGTTCCAGATGTGACCAGTACCGCCGTAGTCGTAGGTCATGGTATGGGAAGCATCGCGCTTGCAGTGCATCAGCATGGTGCCCTTCTCGGTGCAGCTGGCCTTTTTCAGGCATTCGGTGTGCTCGGTGTCCCAATCATGGTAGCCGATAGCAGGCACAGGCATCAACACTCTTTCGTTGCACCCCTCGTAGCTGCAGTACATCCAACGCTTTCCTTCAGTTTCGCAATAAGGTCCCTCGATGATTTCGCCAAGGCGCGTGTAATCGTGGTTATGCACCTTAGCAATATCTTCGGTCTTTGTTGCTTTGCAAACATTGCAGGTGTAGGTCTTGATGCCAGTTTCGGTGGCTGTAGGCTCCTTGGTGATGACGCCCTCATCCCACTGATGTTCACCAGTGACAGGCAGGTTTTTCACATGCTGCTTATCGTTGCAGCGCTCACAGACATTGTCTACGCTGCCAAGAGCACCACAGGTAGCCGGAGTAGTGACTTCTTTGTACTGATGGCCCAGCGCAGGAACAGGCGTATCCTTGTACGTCTTTGCGGGATTCTCATTGCAGGTATGCAGCGTATAACCGTCCTCAGTGCAGGTAGGAGCAACGACAGTTTCCGTGAAGGTATAGCCCAAAGCAGGAATTACTTCTTTATGCACATGGGTCTTGTCATTCTGGCAGGTGTAGGTGCGCTCGCCATCTTCTTCGTAAGTTGCTTCCTTGGTAACAACACCATCGTCCCAATCATGTCCCGTCGCAGGAACAACTTCCGTATAGGTATGGGTTGCATCGTTCAGGCAGGTGAAAGTCTTGACGCCGTCCTCAGTGCAGGTAGGAGCCTTGGTGACAGTGCCGTCATCCCACTTGTGCCCCAGAGCTACAATTTCTTCGGTTTGGTCTCTGTGCAGCCGGTATTCTGGCACTTGTAGGTCTTACACCGACAGCCTCACAGGTAGCGGCGTGGTGACAGTGCCATCATCCACTTATGACCCAGCGCGGCAATCTCCTCGGTCTTTGTCTCGGAGCAGCCATTACGGGTGCAGGTATAGGTCTTAACACCGGCCTTCGTGCAGGTCGCTGCCGTTGTGACTGTACCAGCGTCCCAAGCATGGCCCAGCGCATTCGTATAATCGCGTTTCTCGGTCAGAGCGGAATCCTGGTCGCAAATGTAAACGGTGTACCCCTGCTCGGTGCAGGTAGGCGCTACCGTATTGCCCTTATGCCAGGTCTTCTCGACCATCGGAATATCTTCCGTGTATGTAGTGCCGCAGGAGGTGCAGGTAAAGGTCTTGATACCCTTCTCATAGATGGTAGCAGGCTTCGTGAGCTTACCAGCATCGTAGGCGTGCGGCAGCTTTGCCTTGTAATCGCCCTTATAGGTCAGACCGGGAACTTCGTTGCACTCATAGATGGTATAGCCCTCAGCGGTGCATGTCGGAGCAACAACGTTTTTGATATGATAGGTTTTGTTGAGAGACGGGATTTCCTCTGTGCGCGTCTCATCGCATTCCTTGCACTTGAAGGTCTTGATACCGGTCTCGGTATAAGTAGCAGCCTTCGTGACTGTACCGCCATCCCAGCTGTGTCCCTTTGCCGGAACAAAGCGGTCATTGTAGTTCATGCCGCCCCACTCATGGCAGATATGCTCATCGTAGCCTTGCGTGGTGCAGGTCGCCTCATGACGGCGAACCGTGAAGGTGTATTTTACCTGAGGCTTTGCGGTAGGAGCCGGAGTAGCTGCCGGAGCAGGTGCCGGTGTTTTTGTCGCGGCCGGTTTGGTAGTTCCGCCGGAAGTCGAAGTGCCGGAACTCGGCTTATTCGTCTTAGTCGGCTCGCTGGTGGCGTTATCCTTCTTATCAGTGTTCTCAGCGGGCGTGGCGGTCGGTGCAGGCGTAGCGGTCGGTGCAGGTGTGGCAGTTACCTCCGGGGTTTCCGGTTCCACAGCCTGACTTTGGCTCGTGGTCACATCCGAACTCGTTGTATCGTTGGTGTTTTTCTTTTTCTTGCAGCCGGTCAAAGAAACCGCAACCGTAGCAGCTAAAGCTACAGCAACGATTCTTTTCGCTGTACTAACTCTCCTTTTCATAATAGACCTCCTTCCCTTTAGGGGGTAGCTTCTTAACTATATTATATCAAAGAAAACATCGCGTTTACATTTATTTTTATAGATTTTACAACTCCTCTATCAAGTTCTACCGTTTGCATAAATGCAACATCCTGTAACTGTGCATAGTATCCAGTACATATGGCTAACTCTCAACCTTCACCACAAACTGTTGATTTTCGCTATTTGCTAAAAAACTTCCGTCATGTTGCATATTGACTCTTTTCATAGAAAGGAGTACGCTATTCTGAATCGAAGGAAGGTATCGTTATGGAAGTCAGTATATTGCTCATGCAGCAGATAGCTCAGCTGTTTATCGTTCTTCTGATGGGCTATGTAGTCGTCAAGGCAGGGCTTCTGAAAGCCTCAGACAGCAAGGTTTTGTCCGTAGTTTTCGTGTATCTGGTCATGCCGTGTGTTGTTCTCAACGCATTTCAAATCGATGATACGCCGCAGATTCGCACAGGACTCTTGTACTCGATGGGCATAGCGGTCGGGATGCATGTCGTGTTTCTGGTCCTCAATGCTATCTTTAAAAGGCCGCTTAAATTGGATGTCGTGGAGCAGGTCAACATCATATACAGCAATGCGGCTGCGCTCGTCATCCCCCTGGTTCAGGCTTTGCTCGGCGAGGAATATGTCGTGTATTCCTGCGCTTTCGTCATCGTTCAGCTGATTCTTCTCTGGACGCACGCAAGTGCCTGCCTGCAAGAAGGCGCAAAACTCGAATGGAAGAAGATTCTCGCCAATGTCAATCTGATTGCGATTGTCGTCGGTGCGCTCTTGTACCTTCTGCACATCTCGCTGCCCTCGCCTATCGTGAACACGCTCAGCAGCTAGGTGCTATGATAGGGCCTATGGGTATGTTGCTGGCCGGTATGGCGATTGCGGAAGTACCGTTAAAGAAAGTCTTCTGTACACCGCGCAACTATCTTCCCGTTGCACTTCGTCTGATTGTAGTTCCTATCATTGTTCTGCTGCTACTTCGCGTGTTCCACGCATCTGACTGGATTGCAGATGGTAAAGCAATTTTAATGACAGTCTATCTATCGCTATTACGCCGTCTTGTGCGACAGTCACCTCAATGGCGCAACTCTACAATCGTGATGCGGCGCACTCAAGTGCATTGTATGTTCTGAGTACGCTGCTTTCCATCATGACGATGCCTCTGATGATTGGACTGTTCGATATGCTGGTGTGATATACCTTTTATAAGTACAGATTAAGAAAGAGAAAAGCGCCCACCTTTCACGGTGAGCGCTTTTTCATTTTGTGGAGTATTACTGGATACCCAGAGTGACTTTCAAATTGTCATTGTATGAGGGGCTTTACGATGGTGGGGAATATAACTTATCGCTTATGGTGGGGAAACCCGCTATTTGCTGCTTTGTGGCAATAGAAAAGCGCCACATCGCTGCGGCGCTTTTGCTTTGCCCGGAAGATGGAGCGAGGGGGCTGTTCAGTTATCTGTTGTGCTTTTTCTTGCTGCCAACAACGGCTGTACCAATGGCTGCACTACCGCTGACAAGCATAAGGACAACCAGCAAAGCAGGGTTGCTGGTGTCGCCGGTCTGCGGAATGGTGTACTGAGGTGTGGCTGTTGCAGCAGGTGCCGGAGTGGCCGTGGCAGCAGGTGCCGGGGTGGTCTTGTCTGCGTCCTTGTATTGCAGGGCAGCAATCGCATCTTCAATAGCCTTTGCCATAGCGTCAACCTCTGCCTGCTGGGTAATGTTCTTGCCGCGTGCAACTGCTCTGATGGCGCATTCTACGCCGGAGAAGTCTTTGTAATCATTTTTGTTCAGTGCATTTGCCCTGGCAATGGCTGCATCGACTCTGGTGTAGTCGGCATCCTTGTACTGCAGGGAGGTAATGGCATCTTCAATAGCCTGTGCCATGGCGTCAACCTCTGCCTGCTGGGTAATGTTCTTGTCACGGACAACAGCTTTGACAGCGGTTTCCACACCGGAGAAATCTTTGTAGTCATTCTTGTTTAGTGCATTTGCTTTAGCAATGGCTGCATCGACTCTGGTGTAGTCGGCATCCTTGTACTGCAGGGAGGTAATGGCATCTTCAATAGCCTGTGCCATCGCATCAACTTTGCTCTGTTCAGTGATGTTCTTGTCAGGGACAACAGCATTGACAGCAGTTTCTACAGCAGAGAAGTCCTTGTAGTTGTCCTTGTTCAGCGCATTTGCCTTGGCAATGGCTGCGTCAACCTTAGTGTAGTCGGCAAGTAAATAAGTCATTGCAATGGTCTGCGTATGAGTTGCTGTATCAGCCGTAATCGTAATATTGAGATTGAAAACCTCGCAATTATCTGCATTAACTTCGACAGTATAAGTACCCGCTTCCAAATCAACAGGGTTTGCTACTTCCTGACCATTCACTTTAATGACTACATTCGCCAATTCAGCAGGTGTTACGACAAAAGAAACTGTATACTTAGGTGCAGGCAAAAGGGGCGTTCCATTAGAATTAAATCGATAATTGCCACCAGCAGCAGTGATTTCATTAAAGAAATCTTCCGTTTTCATAAAGTCAAGGGTCTTTTCTGTTCCAGCATCCTGGTACTTAAAGCAAGCCGGGACATTTTCCGTTTCCACGAAATAATTGTTTTCAAAAGCAGGTGTATCAGAAGAAACACCGCCTGCAATACCACCTAAACGCTTATAAGGTGTAGTAGCCGTATATTGAGATAAATCCATTTCACCAGCGAAATAGCAGTGTCTGATTTCTGTATCTGCACCAACTATCCCTGCAATGCCGCCGAAATCCGTATTTCCCTTGCCAAGAGGAACCATTTTCCCCGGTGGAATAACAATTGATAATCTTTGAGGCTTGATACAGCTGCCCAACAATTCCGCCGGTACAGGATGTCCAAGAGGTCATCTCGCCTGTATTAGCACAAAACTGTACGGTACTGTTTTGTGCAAGGCCTACGATACCGCCCATCTGAAAAGAGGTGACATCCTTCGTTATTGAAAAATCCCCCTTGTTTTGGCAGTATTCAATTGTGCTATTTATCGCATATCCGCACAAAGCCACAGTCCCGTTAATATACTTGTCTGTATCCGTGAACGACACATCTGAAACACAGTCAGAAATTTTGCTGTCTGCTGCAACGCCCGCTACCGTTCCAAATAGACATACCCTGAATTGGACACATCCAGCTTACCTTGAATCGTCAAACCGGAAATTTCAGCGTCGTAGACTCACTGAAAAATCCGAAAGACGGATACTCTGTCTTTCCATAGTTTTCGGAAAAATCTAAATTGGAAATCGTATGCCCGTTTCCGTAAAATTTGCCGCTGAAGTAATGCTGCAGATTTCCGTCGCCGTCAAAGACGCTGCCAATCGGTTTCCACGCAACACCTGTCAAATCCAAATCTGCATCCAGTGATACAACCGCATCTGTTTTATTGTCATATTCGCCATTGTCCACAGCTTTGCAAATTTCCAAAAGTTCAGCTACCGTTGTGATTGAGATTTTGTCAGGTCCCGCTGCAAACGCTGCCATTGGCACGAAGTCATAACAAGGCAAAGCGTTAGCAGAAGGCTAAGAACTTTTTTCTTCATTTTCCTCCCTCCTGTGTGTTTAATCATTAAGAATTGTTGCCGCAGCAAGTGTACCGATAAAATGGATTGAAGCATCCGCAATACCTGACAATCAGGCGTAAGTTTCAACAGTGTTCCCCCTTCCCACAAAAGAAAAAATCCGAAATCAGGGCATAGTTCAC
>ENA-OQCS01000870-OQCS01000870.1-human-gut-metagenome-genome-assembly--contig:-NODE-870-length-16469-cov-1.490821_pt1 | contig 16469 bp, 20 predicted proteins | sample MGYA00242757_ERZ504575 | MGnify/ENA primary metagenome ERZ504575 (study PRJEB26092, sample SAMD00036297) | human gut metagenome | host: Homo sapiens | study: EMG produced TPA metagenomics assembly of...
TCTCCGGTCAGTTTGATCCGGATTTCTTGTGGCATCCGGCACACGGTAGTACCCACGTCAATAACCACCGCACCTTCTTTCACCATCTCAGCCTTTACAAAATTAGGCTGACCCAGTGCAGCAATGATAATGTCAGCTTCCTGACATTCTTTTACCAAATCCTTGCTGCGGCTGTGACAAACAGTTACAGTGGCATCACCCGGATAAGCCTTCTGCATCATCAGACTTGCCATAGGCTTACCTACAATGTTACTGCGGCCCAATACCACACATTTTTTTCCTTGGGTTTCAATGTTGTAACGCTTCAGCAATTCAAGAATACCGTTAGGAGTAGCAGATACATAGCAAGGAAGACCAATGGACATACGGCCTACATTGATAGGGTGAAAACCATCCACATCTTTCCGATAGTCAATGGTTTCAATCACTTTCTGCTCGGAAATATGTTTCGGCAAAGGGAGCTGTACAATGAAACCATCCACGTCAGCATCCTCATTCAGTTCTCTGACCTTTGCCAGTAATTCTTCTTCCGTCACATCTGCTTCATAACGGATCAGACTGGATTTGAAACCACATACTTCACAGGCCTTTACTTTAGCCGCCACGTATGTCTCACTTCCCCCGTCGTGTCCAACGAGGATTGCAGCTAAATGGGGACGCTTGCCACCTTTAGCCACGATTCCGGCAACTTCCGCAGCAATTTCCTGCTTCACCAGTTCCGAAATAGCTTTTCCATCAATTAGTTGCATACTATCTATTTACTTATAAATTATTCATTGAGCAACAAATGTAGTATAAATCAGCCATGCAGCATAATAAAAAAAGGAGAAGTTTCACACTTTCTCCCTTATCTGTTTATTTAAGCATCACTTTTTAAGTTTCGGCATCATCTTACCCATCTTACTGCCGGTCACCATCTTCATCATCTTGCGGGTCTGGTCAAACTGTTTCAGCAGACGGTTTACCTCCTGAATGCTGGTTCCACTGCCTTTGGCTATACGCGTACGACGTGTTCCGTTCAGGATTTCGGGATTTGTACGTTCCTGCGGAGTCATGGAATAAATAATCGCCTCAATGCTCTTGAATGCATTATCATCGATATCAATGTCTTTAATCGCTTTACCCACACCCGGAATCATGGAAGCCAACTCTTTCAGGTTACCCATCTTCTTTATCTGATGAATCTGGCTCAAAAAGTCATTGAAGTCGAACTGGTTTTTGGCAATCTTTTTCTGAAGACGCTTTGCCTCTTCCTCGTCATATTGCTCCTGCGCACGTTCTACCAAAGACACGATATCACCCATACCGAGAATACGGTCTGCCATACGTGCAGGATGGAACTGGTCGATAGCATCCAACTTTTCGCCGGTACCCACAAACTTGATAGGCTTATTCACAACGGTACGAATAGAAAGAGCGGCACCGCCACGGGTATCACCATCCAACTTGGTCAGCACAACACCGTTAAAGTCCAGACGTTCATTAAATTCACGGGCTGTGTTCACCGCATCCTGACCGGTCATTGAATCGACAACGAACAATGTTTCATCCGGATTGACCGCTTTCTTAATCGCCTCAATCTCATTCATCATCTGTTCGTCGATAGCCAGACGACCGGCTGTATCGACAATAACCAAATCATAACCTTTCGCTTTTGCTTCATGAATAGCGTTCAATGCAATCTGCACCGGATTCTTGCTGTCCAATTCACTATATACAGGAACCTCGATTTGTTCTCCCAATACTCTTAACTGTTCGATAGCAGCGGGACGATAGACGTCACAAGCCACCAACAGCGGCTTACGGTTCTTCTTGGTTTTCAGCATACGGGCCAGCTTACCGGAGAAAGTATCTTACCGGAACCTTGCAGACCTGACATCAGGATAACCGCCGGACGACCTTCCAACACCAATTCGGCAGTCTCACCGCCCATCAATGCAGTCAGTTCATCATGTACAATCTTTACCATCAACTGGCTGGGCTTCACAGCCGTAAGCACATTCTGCCCCAAAGCTTTTTCTTTCACAGTATCAGTAAAGCCTTTGCGACCTTATAGTTCACGTCAGCATCCAACAAAGCTTTACGCACATCCTTCAATGTTTCCGCTACATTAATCTCGGTGATTTTTCCCTCACCTTTCAGAATCTTAAAAGACCGTTCCAGTCTCTCACTTAAATTATCGAACATATATCTTTAATTATAAATTACGAATTATGATTGCCTGTCCTTCTTTACTAACCTTCAGAATAACAACAGGGTGCAAAAATACAAAAAACTTATGAACCTTATATCTTTTTATTCTGCCATTTTGCTTTTTTCAAATAAATAATGCTGCTAAGCAGTAACAAACTATAGTACACCACCTCTATGGAGAAACAAACCGAAACCGGTGCTTTCACTACCATGCCTATCCACAGAATGTAAAGGGTATAGAACACCAAAGTCCCCATTTCAAGTATCAGAGCAGCCTGCGTATTTCCAGTTCCCGAAATGGCATTGAAATAGACATTAGCCACCGATGCGATGACCATTGCCACAGCAATGACATACAACGAAGGCACGGATTCCACCAGCAAGGCCTGCTCATTGGTATAAACCGAAAGCATAGCATGAGGGAAAAGTACCACTATGGCCACACAGACTATCATGATGAGAACGACAATCCGTGCGATACGCCAATCAAGCGTATGACATGGGCTATCCCTCCCGCACCGATCAGATTGCTGACCAAGGAATTGGTAGTAGTAGATAGTGCCTGAACCGGAATGAGCATCACGATATAGATACTACGTACGATATTGGCAATCGCCAGCTCGCGTTGCCCCAACCGTTCTATCGCGATGAAAAAGACAAACCAAGTAGCCATGGCCAAAAAATATTGTACCATGGTAAAACACGATATACTCAGAATCCTTCCCAATAAAGAGAAATCAATCTTCTGCCAGTGATTCAAGCCGAATTTCTTAAAATCCACCTTTGCGTAGGTATAAATCAAGAAAAAAGCCAATGAAGCGGCTTCAGCCATCACCGAAGCGACAGCTGCTCCTTTAATCCCCATCTCCGGCATTCCAAACTTACCGAAAATCAAAATATAGTCCAACAGCACATTCACCAATGCCATGACCACCGCATTCATCGTCAGCACTTTAGTACGTGTAATGCCAATATACAGCGCACGGAACATCACGTTGATAAAAGCGAAGAAAAAACCAAAGATACGCCAGTTGAGGAATTCCATGGTGGCGTCAAAAATGGAATCAGATGAGATGAGCAGACGGACAACAGATGGAGCCAACAGATGAGTCAGCCCGAACATGAGCACCGCCAGCCCCAGCAAGAATGTCCCTCCCTGTATCATCACAGGGCCTACATCTTTGTAACGCCCTTCACCATTACGACGGGCAATCAAAATTTGTGAACCGATACTAAAGCCAAAAGCAATAGTAAAGACACAGATATAAAACAATCCACCCATGGCGGAAGCTCCCAGTTCGACTTCCCCCACTCTACCCAGGAAAGCCGTATCCGTCACATTTATAATGTTTTGCGCTAATAATCCGAGAAAAATCGGATAACTCACGTTCCATATTTCTTTGTTAGTATACATATAAAAAATTTGTATTGCGTAAAAGGGTTACAAAGATACAACATTCTTCTCAATCCACCATGCTGAATGTGGTGAAGAATCTGTAAACAGGCAAAGATTTATTCCTGGAAATAACCATTCCGGAACAAAAGGCATATCATGTCCAAACTATGCTGGAAACTTCCGGGAACTTCCAGCATAGTTGGCAAAAGTTTCCAGCATAGTTTGAAAAAACGACCCGAGCGTTGACAGAACATGACGGACGTTTTTTTTCAAAGAACCTTAAGGGAGTTTTTCTTTGTTTCTTTCTTTGTTTTAATATAATAAGGTAGAAAATCCACGATAAGTCCACAACTTGTCCACAGCATAGGCATTAACCTACTATAAGACAAAGAATTAATTAAAAAAAGTTCGTCCACAAGTAATCCACAAGGCACTCAACAGCTAAAAACACTCAGAAATCATGGGTCAAAGCCTTCTGAAATAAACGAAGAAAATTAAATAGTTTCTACTGAAACAGTTGATTTTTTCAATAGATTATGCAAATAATTGCACAAAGGTTTGTCCGCGTGTTATTTTATCCTACCTTTGCGCCCGCAAACAAAAAAATTAAGTAATAAATGAAGAAACTATTATTAATTAGCGCAGCGACGCTAATCGTTTCAAATTCAACTTTCGCAGGAGGTATTTTAACCAATACAAATCAACATGCAGCTTTTCTCCGTATGCTATCCCGTGGTGCTACTACAGAAATAGATGGTGCTTTGTCTAATCCTGCCGGACTGGCTTTCTTACCCAAAGACGGATTCCATGTAGGATTGAGCATTCAAAGTGCTTATCAGACTAGAAATATTGATGCCAGTTTTATGACATACAACGGGGTTAGCGCCACAGGCCCTACCGTTTCAGACAAGCCTTTCGAAAAATATTATGAAGGAACGGCAGCCGCACCGGTTATTCCCAGTTTATTTGCAGCCTATAAAAAAGACAAATGGACTATTTCAGGTTTCTTCGCTATTACCGCCGGAGGTGGAAAAGCATCTTTCGATGACGGATTGCCTATGTTTGAATCTGCGGCCATGGCCGGTATTTTTCAGAATAGTGTGAAAGCACATCAGGCAAACCCACAAAGTCCGATAATCGTTCCCGGCATGTATGATATCACAAGCGCCATGGATGGTAAACAATATATTTACTCTTTACAGTTGGGATTATCCTATAAAGCTACCGAATGGCTTTCTGTATTCGGTGGAGGACGTATGAACTATTTTACAGGCGGTTATAAAGGATTCTTAAATGCCATTGTGAAAGGAACAGATACCAACCTGTTGCCACTCGCTCTGAACTGTGACCAAACAGGTTGGGGACTCACTCCTGTAATCGGTGCAGATGTTAAATTGGGCAAACTGAATATCGGTGCTAAATATGAGTTCAAGACCAATCTGAATATCGAAAACAATACAAAGAACTTACAATATCCACAGTGCCAAAGATATGGTAGCCCCTACGAACACGGTGTGAATACTCCCAATGACATCCCAGCCATGCTCTCCATTGCAGCCGCCTACGAATTCCTTCCGGTACTTCGTGCTTCTGTAGAATATCATTTCTATGATGATAAAAACGCAGGTATGGCAAACGGTAAACAAAAATATCTGACTAAAGGAACCAATGAATACTTGGCAGGTATCGAGTTTGATGTAACCAAGCAACTGACCCTCAGCTGTGGTGGACAGATCACTGACTACGGACTATCAGATAACTATCAATCAGATACTAGTTTCTCTTGTGATTCTTACTCTTTGGGAGTCGGAGCCAAAATAAAAATGAACAAGCATCTCAATCTGAATGTCGGCTATATGTGGACTAATTATGAGGATTATACCAAGAAGTCAACCAACTATAACGGAACCGGATTACCCGGAACAAATGTATACAGCCGTACTAACAAAGTATTCGGTTTAAGTGCAGATTATAGTTTCTAATCCCTGTATATGAAATAAAAAAGAAGGCCATACCTAAACAACTGAGGTATGGCTTTTTTTTACAAAAAACTCCAAAGAAACTGATAATCTTTCAGCCGCACCCGCAACTGTTTCAACGACCGGGTGATATGAAATTCCACAGTCTTTACAGAAATATCCAGCCGCAAAGCAATTTCCTTGTTCGGTAAATTTTTCATCCGGCTCAAAATAAACACCTCCCTGCTTGTAGGAGGCAGTTCACTAATAGCTTCCTGCACCAAAGCCTGTATCTCATCACAAAACAATTTATCGGGATCACAAGCCTCCAAAGTCGAGATACGCAAAGCCAGCTCTTTCTGCCGTATATCTCCTATATGCTGCTCGGCACGCATACGTACCTCCAAGTGTTGCAAATGATTCAGTGAACGATTTTTTATGGCTGTCAACAACAATGCGGAAATATTCGTATCCTCCCGCAATTCATTCCGGTGCTCCCACACACTGGTAAACGCCCCCATTACAATATCCTCAGCCTCTTCCTTGTCCCTGACGTACGAGTAAGCAAACTGAATAAACTGTTGCTGACGTTTACTAAACACCTCCGTCAGTTCTGACATAAAAATATTCCCCGTTTCTTTCATCTAACTAATTTTCTGTATCCGTTTCTAAATCTTGATATAGATGCCTTTTTATATAATATATGAACAATGCTCCAACAGAATATAATATAGATCAAAGCATAGACTAATGAGCCGGGATAATCCCCCAATGCCGGAGCCAGCATCTTTTCATAAATAAAGGCACTCACGCCCGTAGCACCCAATGCGATTCCCATTGTTTCCGCAAACACATAAATAAACAAAGGATTCACTCCGAATGACCGGAAAAAAGCACACCAGTTCTGATACCCTTTCATATCAATAATCCAAATGAGCAGAGCCAAAAAACTGGACGCCAATCCACAAGTTATTATAACAAAGTAGGCGACCACACTTTTTATTAATAGGGCAGCCATAACTTAACAGAAGCCGGCAAATGTAAGTATAGTTCCTATCAGAAACAACCGCTGTATCTTTTCGGCATTATCTTTAGCGGAAAGCAACAACTTTCCACAATAAAATCCTACCATCACATGGCACACCGCAGGAACAGTACTCAGCAGTCCTTCCGGATCAAACGCCATTCCGCCCTCATGGTACATATGAGATGTGCCCAATGCCCATGCGTCAAAACGAGCCACAACATTGGTTTCCGACTGATTGAAGCCGTCTCCCGTAGCCAATAAAAGAAAATAAGCGGCCAAAGTCACCAAAATGATAGCAGGAAAATATTTATGCTTCACCGTTATAGCAACCAGACTGGTCACACCGTATCCTATAGCGAGCCGTTGCATGACTCCCAGATAACGCCATTCTTCAAAATTCAGATGATGTGTAAAAACAGACTTAGCTAAAAGATTCAACAATAGACCGATACAAAAATAATGACTGTAGCTTCATTATTTTACGCAACGTGGCATGTGAATAAGTAAAATTATATTTCCGCAAAGAAATATAAGTCGAGATTCCCATAATGAACATAAAAAAGGGAAACGAGATCGGTGGGGGTCAATCCGTTAAAGGCGACATGCTCCAGCGGAGCATACACATACCCCCACGAACCGGGGTTATTCACAAGAATCATGCCTGCAATAGTGATGCCTCTCAAGATGTCAAGAGCGAGCAATCGTTTGGGGGGTATTTGCTGTCATGGTGTGTCAGATTAATAAATTGGTTAACTCGGACAAAGATAACATTCTATTAGCAATAAAGAAACAAATCTGTGAAAAATATTTTTATATTGCAAACATATTAATCTCTCTGAAAAACATGTTTATTCCGTTTTTATTGCTATTTTTGTCCGCAAAGAATTTCTATACCCCCTTTATTTAAAAACTTAGCACAGATATATTATGAAAAAAAAAGAGTCTGCTAGTATTTTTCGTTGGGCTATTAACGTGTGGATGCCAAATGAAAGAAGTAATCAATGAGTACAATGTAGTTCCGCTGCCTGTTACTATGAATGAGCAGCCGGGACGTTTTTATCTGAACAGCGATGTTCCTGTCGTTGTGAACGCCTCACAAGAAGTGAAAAATATCGCTTCCAGTCTATCAACTACCGTATTGGATGTAGCCGGTATCAAATTGAAACCGGGTGGTGAATTACATGAAAATGTACCCACCATTGTTTTTGACAGCATTCCGGGTATGGAGAAAGAAGCCTACAAATTATCAGTCACCCCCCAACAGATAAAGATTACAGCATCAACACCTAACGGATTTTATTACGGACTGCAAACTCTGTATCAACTGTTGCCGGTAGCTATTTATAGCAAGGAAAGAGCACGCAATGCCGAATGGAGCGTACCTTGCGTCGAGATAGAAGATACTCCGGCGTTCCGATATCGCGGAGCAATGCTGGATGTATGCCGTCATTTTGCATCGATAGATTACATCAAAAAATTCATTGATGTATTGGCCGTACATAAGATGAATACCTTCCACTGGCATCTTACGGATGACCAAGGCTGGAGAATCGAAATCAAAAAGTATCCCAAACTGACCGAAATCGGTTCCCAACGTTCAGAAACCATGGTGGATTATTTCTATACCCACTACCCGTTTAAATATGACGGCAAACCTCATGGAGGTTACTATACACAAGAAGAAATTAAAGAAGTGGTAGCATACGCCCAAAGCAAATATATCACCGTCATTCCGGAAATAGAGCTACCGGGACATGCCTTGGCAGCCATTGCCTCTTACCCCGAATTATCCTGTACTCCGGACAGCACCTACGAAGTTTGCAAACTGTGGGGTGTGTTTGACCAGGTATTCTGCCCTACCGACACTTTCTTTCAATTTATGGAAGGAGTCATGGACGAAGTGGTGGAATTATTCCCCAAGTTCTTATATACATATAGGTGGTGACGAATGCCCCAAATACGCATGGGAACATTGTTCCCATTGCCAAACTGATACGAGACCTAGGCTTAAAGATGATGTCACTCCTAATCCCGTAGACGGCAGAAAACATACCAAAGAAGAGAAGTTACAAAGCTATATCGTAAACCGTGCGGAAAAATACCTGAACAGCAAAGGACGCAACATCATCGGTTGGGATGAAATTCTGGAAGGCGGGCTTGCTCCCAACGCCACAGTAATGTCATGGCGTGGTGTGGAAGGCGGAATGACCGCAGCCAAAGCCGGGCATGATGCCATCATGACTCCCAATCCCTTACGCTTATCTTGATCATTATCAAGAAGAACCGGAAATAGCCCCTGTCACTATCGGTGGGTATAACACATTGAAGAAAACATACAGTTACAATCCTGTACCGGCTGATGCAGACAGTCTGGTAAAACAACACATCATAGGCGTACAAGCTAATTGCTGGGCTGAATATATGCCAACCGAGGACAATCGTGACTATCAAATCTTCCCACGTTTAATCGCCATAGCCGAGACCGGATGGACTCCGATGAAGGAGAAGAATTTCACTTCATTCTGCAGCCGCATGGTAGAAGATTTCAAACGTCTGGAAATAATGGGGGTAAAACCGTGCCTCAACTTCTTTGATGTAAACATTAATACCCGTTCCACTAAAGAAGGAGTACTGAATGTAGAACTGGAAACATTCTATCCGGGAGCACAAATCTATTATACAATCCACGGTGAGGAACCGTCTGTAAATGCCAGCTTATATAGCCATCCATTCCCATTGGAAGGTACTTACGACTTGAAAGCCGCCGCCTTTGTTGACGGTAAGCAGATTGGTAAAGTTACCCATAAAACAACTTTACAAGAATTTAATCAGTGGAAAGAAATATGAAATCACTCCGGAACCCAAAGGAATGAAGGGGGATATTTTAGGAGAAAATGACATATTAGGGGCCGATACGGTGACTTTAGGACTAACCAACGGAAAACGTGGGAACAATGCCTCTTCCACTCCATGGGTAGGTATCCGCCCGGACAATAATGATAAAGTGACCTTCGTGGCAGACTTTGATAAAGCTACAATCAGTAAAATCAGATTTGGTACGCTTTATAATGCAGCCGGCAATATATTACCGGTAAGCAAAGCTGTGGTGTATGTTTCCGCCTCAGGCAATAAATTCGAGAAAGTGGCCGAAAAGGAATTTACCTATGACATCAAAGAAAACACCTTCAAAGGATTCGATGAAGAAATAGAGTTCCCGGCACAAGAAGCTGTAAAGGTGAAAATAGAATTTACAAGCGGAGGCAAAATACGTAATGGCATTGATTGCTATAGTCCGCATGATAAGAGCGAAGTGCCCAGTACAATGGCATTGGATGAAATAGAAATCTATTAATTCCACGAAAGAAGTAAAGTAAACAACTGTCCGGAAGCTATCTTTTGCTTTCGGACAGTTTCTTTTGTGCAATTCAATGCAGGCTGTTCCATCCAAGCGCGATATGACACTTTTATGAGGAACCACACAGCCTTTTTCAAATAAATTATGTAATTTTGCCGAATGTTTATAACAACCCTTTAAATCATGAGAAAATATTCATTCTTATTCACACTTTTACTGCTATCGGCAAGCAGTTTTGCCCAAAACAAAGATTTCAGTTATAAGTTTTACGGACAAGTTCGCACCGATCTTTATTACAATAGCCGTGCCAACGAAGAAACTGTGGACGGACTTTTCTATATGTATCCCAAAGACAAAATATATGATACAGACGGAAAAGACCTGAATGCAACAGCCAATGGAAGCTTCTATACCTTGTACACTCGTCTGGGAGTCGACGTTCAAGGCCCTAAACTGGGCAGGGCAAAAACCTCGGCTAAAGTGGAAATGGACTTCGCGGTTCAGGAACACTTTCTCTACCGTTCGCCTGCGCCATGCATATTTGAACTTAGACTGGGGAAAACCGTCCTTGCTGTTGGGACAAACCTGGCATCCGCTGTATGGTGACGTCGCTCCGCAAATCCTGAATCTGAATATGGGAGCTCCTTTCCAACCGTTCAGCCGTGCTCCGCAAATACGTTTCCGCTACAAGACAGGTGATATACAGTTGACAGGTGCAGCATCTGGCAATCTCAATATCTGTCACAAGGCCCTGATGGCAAGAGCCAGAAATACATCAAAGAAAGCTGTATCCCGGAAGTCTATATCGGTGCAGATTACAAAGGTAACAACTGGTTGGTAGGTGCAGGTATTGAAATGGTTTCATTAAAACCCCGTACTCAGTCTGTGGTAGAGGATAAAGTGTATAAAGTAGATGAACGTATCACTTCTCTGTCTTATGAAGTTCACATGAAATATACTTCACCTGTATGGTATATAGCTGCCAAAAGCATATTAGGTTCCAATCTTACACAGGTTTCTATGCTGGGAGGTTATGGCATAAAATCAATAGACCAACGAACAGGTGAACAGGAATATTCCCCCAACCGCAACTCCAGTTCTTGGTTGAACATTGTGTATGGCAAAAAATGGAAACCGGCTGTTTTCTTTGGTTACATGAAAAATTTAGGCACCAGCGATGAGGTTACCAAAATGTATGGCACAGGTACAAATGTAGATCAATTGATCAGTGCCAGTGCCGAACTGACTTATAATGTTCCTCATTGGAAAATCGGTGTGGAATATAATTTCAGTTCTGCATGGTACGGTTCACTAGATAAGTCAGATGGAACAATCATTGATACCCATTCTGTTTCAAACAACAGACTGGTAGCCACCGTGTTGTTTATGTTCTAAGATATAGAATTCACTACAAAAAACAAAATACTAAAAAAGGCAACTCGAAACCGGGTTGCCTTTCTTTTATATAGAGAAGTACCAATTATTCACCTTTGATCGCTGCAACACCCGGAAGAACTTTTCCTTCGATCGCTTCCAACAAAGCACCACCACCGGTAGAGATGTAAGATACTTGGTCAGCCATACCGAACTTGTTGATACAAGCTACAGAATCACCACCACCAATCAATGAGAACGCACCGTTCTTAGTTGCTTTAGCGATAGCTTCGGCGATTGCACGTGAACCGGCAGTAAAGTTATCAAACTCAAATACACCGGCAGGACCGTTCCAAAGAATAGTCTTAGCATCTTCAATAGCTGCAGCAAATGCTTTCTGAGTTTCGGGACCTGCATCCAAGCCTTCCCATCCGTCAGGAATATTATTTGCAGGAACAACCTGAAGTTATTAGCATCATTAGAGAATGCATTCAGCAGCTACACAGTCTGTACCTAATACCAAATTCACACCTTTAGCCTTAGCCTTAGCGATGATATCAAGAGCCAATTCCAATTTATCATCTTCTACGATAGAATTACCAATTTTACCACCCTGAGCTTTAGCAAAAGTATAAGTCATACCACCGCAAAGGATCAAGTTATCCACTTTATCCATCAGGTTTTCAATGATACCAATCTTAGTAGACACCTTGGAACCACCCATAATAGCAGTGAACGGGCGCTTGATATCTTTCAGAATATTATCAACAGCTTGAACTTCTTTTTCCATCAAATACCCCAACATCTTGTTGTCCGCATCGAAATAGTCAGCGATAACGGCTGTAGAAGCATGTTTACGGTGAGCAGTACCGAATGCGTCATTGATATAGCAATCAGCATAAGAAGCCAAAGTCTTGGCAAATTCTTTCTGAGAAGCCTTCATCGCTTTCTTGGCATCTTCGTATGCAGGATCTTCTTTGTCAATGCCAACAGGCTTTCCTTCTTCTTCAGGATAGAAACGCAAGTTTTCCAACAACAGGACTTCACCCGGTTTCAAAGCAGCTGCAGCATCACCGGCTTTTGCGCAATCAGGAGCAAATTGAACAGGTACACCTAATTTTTCAGAAACAGCATCGACAATCTGACTCAATGAATATTTAGCATTTACCTTACCTTTGGGTTTACCCATGTGTGACATGATAATCAAGCTGCCACCATCAGCCAACACTTTCTTCAGTGTAGGAAGAGCACCGCGGATACGAGTTATCATCAGTAATTTTACCATTTTCGTCCAAAGGTACATTGAAGTCCACGCGGACAATTGCCTTTTTACCGGCAAAGTTGAATTTGTCAATTGTCATCATAATCTCTTATTTTTGTTTATAGTGTATAAATACAATCTCGCTTATTTTGGGTGTTGCAAAGTTACTAATATTTTTTATTAGCAGTGTGTCAGGGCGGTAATAATTTTATCTGAAATGAAAAAAAGAGGGTAAAAAACCACTTTTTTGAGAAAAATCGAAAAAAAATCATTTTTTCCGCTAGGGTTGTTTCCCACTATCCTGTTCTATATACAAAATGCGGAAAGAATGAAGACAGAATTGCTACATAAATATTCAGAGGAGAAACCACGGAAAAGAGGAAAGCCAAATTGTGGAATGGACGGAAAGCAGTGCCGAGAACAAGGAATCGCTTTTGAAAGAACGAATGTTGTTTGATTATACCCTTTTTTCCATGATTCGAAGATACAGCGGAAGCCGAAAGGACATCTGTATCTGTATCCGCTGATTGCCATTGCCGCCATGTTGGCTATTGTTTTTGTCATGGATTTGCCACATATGCACAAACCCAAGCAGCAATTGTCACAAACCATCCGTATTCCGGCGGGGCAACGTGCGCAGATGGACCTCCCCGACGGTTCGGTAGTATGGTTGAACTCCCAAACTACATTGACTTATGATGAAGATTTCGGTAAAAAAGACCGTAAAGTCACATTAGACGGAGAAGCCTATTTCGAGGTGGCACACAATAAGGAAATTCCTTTTTATGTGCAGACAGAAAACATAAAGGTACAAGTCACCGGAACAAAATTCGATGTATGTTCTTATAAAGGTTCAAACAGCTTTATAGCCAGACTGATAGAAGGTTCCATCAACTTGCTTACCAACAGTGCAAAAGAAGAAAAAACAATTACCAGCCTGACGAAAGGAAAGTATTTCTCGATGGAAAACGGCAAATATAGAACGGGCGAAATGAGCAGCAACAATGCTTTAGCATGGATGCAAGGCATTTATTATTTCGATGATGTTCCGTTTAAAGAATTACTGGACAAGATTGCTCTATATTATAATTATAAGATAACAGTGAAGAATCCTAAAATCTTAGAGAACTACCGTTGTACCGGTAAATTCAAAGATTTGGATGGCATAGAGCATATACTAAAAAGTTATACAAAAAGACCATCCGTTCAAATACGATATTGATAACGAACATAACAAGATAACTATAGAATAAAATCACAATAGAAGTTTAACCTTAAAAAATTAACCATTATGATTACATAAGAACCTTTGAAAAAAGAATCGGAAAGTACCCCCATACTCCCCGATTCGACAGCTAACAATTGACCTTAATCAAATTTATTAACTTAACACATTACAAAGATATGAGAAAAATTTCTTTGGAAGGGTATTTATGCCCAAAAAGTTTAGGCTTTAAACAAATATTACGAACTATGAAGATTACCTTATTTCTTCTTTTGGCTACTACATTCAGCGCATTTAGCGTAAATGTACACTCTCAAAATGCAAAAGTTAGTTTTGATACCCACACCATGAAGGTAGCTCAATTAATCTCGACCATTGAAACACAGACCAATTATCTGTTTGTCTATAATAAAAAGAATGTGGACCTTAACCGTAAAGTAACTGTTAAAGCCCGTAACAAAGCCGTATCCGAAATTCTGGATGAAGTTTTTGCCGGAACAGGAATCTCTTATGTAATGGAAGGAAAGAATGTTGTTCTGACTAAAGAAAGCAACATAACCCGTGAAGAAGTGAAGCAGCAGAATACAATCACTGTAAAAGGTGTTGTAACGGATATGCAGGGTGAAGCCATTATCGGTGCAAACATACTTCAACAAGGTACTACTAACGGTACTATTACAGATATTGACGGCAACTTTACCCTGGAAGTTCCCACTGATGCACAACTAGCCGTTTCCTACATCGGATATAAAAAGTCATTATTCCCGTAAACGGAAAAACCAACTTACCATCAAGATGGAAGACGACGCCCTGAAATTGGAAACTGTTGTAGTAACCGCTATGGGTATTAAAAAGAAAGAAGCTTCTTTGACTTATTCTACACAGCAATTGAATGGTGACGAGCTGAATAAGGTAAAGGATGCGAATATGATTAATTCACTAGCCGGTAAATCCGCCGGTGTACAGATTACAAAGAGTTCACCCGGTCTTGGAGGTTCGGCAAAAGTATCTATCCGTGGTGCGCGTTCAGCATTCGCCAGTGGTAACAACCAACCGTTGTATGTCATTGATGGTGTTCCCATGCTGAATATCACAACAGAATCAACAGCCACCGTTATGGGAGGTGAAAATGACGGTGTCAACCATGACTCTGGTGACGGTATTTCCAATCTGAACCCTGACGACATTGAAAGTATGAGCATATTGAAAGGTGCATCCGCAGCAGCTCTTTACGGCTCACAAGCAGCTAATGGTGTCATTTTAATTACAACAAAATCCGGAAAAACCGGTATGTCAAGAATTACATTTTCTTCCAACCTGACAGTAGACCATGCTATCAGCCTGCCCCAATTCCAAAACAATTATGGACAAACTGCCGATGGTACAGCAGCTGGGGTAGTAAAGGGAACCTGACAGACTATGACAATGTGGACAATTGGTTCGGAAACGGGATCACTGCTATCAACTCTTTAACTTTCCAAACAGGCAATGACAAGATGCAAACCTACTTCTCTTATGCTAATACCCGAGGTACAGGTATCGTTGACTCAAACAAACTTCAAAAGCATAATATCACTTTCCGTGAAACAGCCAGTTTTTTCAACGATCGCTTGAAATTGGATGGAAATGCCAGTTTGATGACACAGACTATCCGGAACACTCCTGCCGGAGGCGGTTATTATCTGAATCCGCTAGTTGGTCTGTATTCTTTCCCCCGTGGCGCCGATTTGGTCCGTATGCTGAAAATTTTGAAGTATTCGACACGATCGTAATATGAATTTACAGAATTGGTACACAAAGAATGAAGACGGCTCATTCAGTGAATGGGATCAGAATCCGTACTGGATTAAAAACCGTGTGACCAACAAGAGTAAACGTTATCGCGCATTGGCTTCTATCAGTGCAAATTTAAAAGCTACTGATTGGTTAAGTTTCCAGGCACGTGGCAATGTAGACTACGTAAGTGATAAATTTGACAACAAGATGTATGCTTCAACAGCTGCAAATATTGCCGGCAAGAATGATGAGACAGGGCTTCCCAACGGACGTTATGTATGGTCGGATGAACAAAATTTCCAAGTATATGGTGACTTCATGGCCATGTTTAACAAAACATTGGGTGACTTTTCTATCAACGCAGCATTGGGAACCAGCATCAATGTGAGCAAAGCCAATTCTTTGATGATTGACTCCAAAACAGCTTCTTTATATCGCCCTAATGTATTTACCGTTTCCAATATCATCTTCTCTTCAAAGGGATTTATCAACCAGACGATTGATGCGAAACGTACTATACAATCCTTGTTCGGCACAGCGCAAGTAGGTTGGAAAGATGCTCTTTATCTGGATGTTACAGCACGTAATGACTGGTCTTCCACTTTAGCGAATACAGAAAGTATGAAAAATGGATTCTTTTATCCGTCAGTAGGTTTGACTTGGATTATGAGCAACAGTGTCAAACTGCCGGAATGGATCAATTTCTCAAAATTCCGTGGTTCATTCGCACAGTTGGTAATGACCTTCCTATCGGAATTACAAACTTAGCGATATTATTCAATGTGGTGGAAGTATCCAGACCAATGACATTGAGCAACGTGGTGATTTGAAACCGGAAATCAGTACTTCCATTGAATTCGGTACAGAATGGAAATTCTTCAATAATCGCTTCGGTATTGACTTT
>ENA-OQCS01000871-OQCS01000871.1-human-gut-metagenome-genome-assembly--contig:-NODE-871-length-16467-cov-2.613525_pt1 | contig 16467 bp, 22 predicted proteins | sample MGYA00242757_ERZ504575 | MGnify/ENA primary metagenome ERZ504575 (study PRJEB26092, sample SAMD00036297) | human gut metagenome | host: Homo sapiens | study: EMG produced TPA metagenomics assembly of...
GCTCGACGAGAACGGTCAGCCGATGGAAGCGGCCGGTCCGTCCACACCTGTTCAGGTGCTGGGCTTGACTCCGTGCCCACCGCCGGTGACCTCTTCCTGGTCGCCTCCGATGATCGTGCCGCTCGCCAGATTGCGAGAAGCGTCAGGCCACCGAGCGTGCGGCCCAGCTGGCCAAGCGTCGCAAGGTCGTCTCCCTCGAGGACTTCAAGAAGAAGTTCGCCGAGTCCGAGATCGACATGCTCAATATTGTCATCAAGGCGATTCGTCCGGTTCTGTCGAGGCGCTCGAGGATTCCTTGATGAAGATCGAGGTATCCGACGAGGTCGGCATCCAGGTCATCCACCGCGCGTCGGTGCAATCACCCAGAATGATGTCAACCTGGCCACGGTCGACAAGGCCGTTATCATCGGTTTCAACGTGCGTCCGAACCGTCAGGTCGCGGACTCGCCGAGCGCGAGGGCGTGGAGATCAAGTACTACTCGGTCATCTACCGTGCGATCGAAGACATCGAGGCATCCCTCAAGGGCATGCTCAAGCCGGAATACGAAGAGGTCGTCACCTCTCACTCCGAGATCCGCGAGATCTTCCGCTCCTCCAAGTTCGGCAACATCGCCGGCGTTATGGTGCAGGACGGCGAGGTCAAGCGTGGTACGAAGTGCCGTATCCTGCGCAACGGCGTGGCCACGGTCAACGACCTCGAGATCTCCTCGCTGCGTCGCTTCAAGGACGACGTTCAGTCCGTCAAGGAAGGCTACGAGGCTGGTATCAACCTCGGCACCTTCAACGACATTGAACTCGGCGACATCATCGAGACCTTCGAGATGCAGGAAGTCGAGCGCAAGTAGTCATTGTTAAGCCCCCTCTGGCGAGGGGCTGTCAGCCGCAGGCTGACTGGGGGAGAGACATGGTAGTTCCATGATTTTCTCTCCCCTGGCCCTACTGCGTTCGGCAGCCCCTCGTCAGAGGGGGCTCAAGTCTAGAAAAAGGAAATTCCTATGGCAGGAACCAACCCGCGCGCCGCACGTATTGCGGCCTTGATTCAGCGTGTCGTCGCCTCCTCCATTGAGCGCGAACTGCATGACAAGCGACTCGCCAGCATCACCGTCACCGAAGTCCGTGTGACCAACGATTTGCAAATCGCCAAGGTCTACTGGACAGCTCGGCCACGAAGGCCATGAGGAAGGCGAACGCAAGCGCGCCCAGCAGGCCCTCGATCAGCCAAGGGCCACCTGCGTTCTCTGGTGGGCCACAAGGCTGGCCTGCGTCTGACTCCGCAGCTCCAATTCGTGTTCGATGAAGTGCCCGGCGAGGCTCACGAGATCGAAGACATTCTCGCCGTGGCCAAGAAGCGTGACGAAGAACTCGCCCGTGCTCGCGCCACCGCCCAGTACGCCGCGACGCCGATCCGTACAAGCATGACGACGAGGCCGAAGCCGAGGGCGATGAGTTCGAGTCCGACGAGGAGTAGTGTGCTTCATACAACACCCAGCGGCCTACTCATCATCGACAAGCCGCAAGGCGTGACCAGTTTCGACGCCGTCGCCGCCGTGCGCGGCGCGTTGCACATCAAGAAGGTCGGTCACGCCGGCACCCTTGACCCATGGCCACTGGCACGCTGGTCATCGCCTTCGGCCACGCCACACGACTGCTCAACGCCATCGTGGCGCATGACAAAACCTACGAGGCTACCATACGCCTCGGCCTGCGCACCACTACCGACGATGCCGAAGGCGAGGTGCTTGTCGATGACGAAGCCCGCTCCCGCTGGCAAACGCTATCAGCGCAGCTGACTGAGGGTGGCCAGAGCGGCGAACCAACGGCGTCACCAACTGCCTCATGGCAAAACCTGCTCACTCGCACCATCGCCACCAATTTCACCGGCGATATCGAACAAGTACCCAATACGTTCTCCGCCATCAAAATCAACGGCCAGCGTGCCTACGACTTGGCTCGCGAAGGCAAGGATGTGGAACTCAAACCCCGCCCGGTCACCATCAGCGAATTCACCGTGCTGGATATCCGCAGCGGATTCGTAGCAGGGGAGCAGGCCGCTGAACCATTGTGGGAAGACGCGAACACGGGAGCGATTCCCACACTTGATGTTGACGTGCGGATCAGCTGTTCATCGGGCACCTATATCCGCGCGCTCGCCCGCGACCTCGGCAATGAACTTGGCGTCGGCGGATACCTGACCCGTTTGCGCCGTACGCGAGTCGGCCGATTCGCGTTGCCGGACGATACCAGCGGACTTTATCGCCTCTGAGGCGATGCTTGACACGCGAACCCATACCGTCACCGCACATACCGATCAGAAGACGTTCACTAATCGGGAAGGGCAAACCGTCACGCGCAACAAGTGCGTATTGGACACTCCTGAAGGTCTTGCCGGTGACGAGCGCCGCAACTGGCTGCTTGACCATGCCCTTACCATGGAACAGGCCGCTCGAGGTGCGATGCCGGCGCTTGACATCACTCCTGAGGAAGCCAGCGAATTACGCTTCGGCCGCCGTATTGAGCGTACAATCAGCGAGCCACTGCCGCCATTGTGCCGCAAACGCATGATGTGGCGGCGATTATCGAGCGTGCAAACGCTCATCAGGCCAAGCCGGTCACCGTATTCCCCCTCGCGTAAGTAGACGCGGTGAAAAGTGCAGCTTGATACAGGCCGCGCACAACAACGTCTATATTGCATGAATAACATCGCACGGATAAAAGGAACAGCACACTGATGGATATCACGCACCTGACCCTGACGCCGAAGGTTCGATTGAATGGCCCTCGTTCAGTAACGATAAGAAGGCGTGGTGACATTGGGCGCATTTGATGGCATGCACTTGGGTCATCAGGCGGTGATCAAGCGTGTGGTGGAACTCGCGCACCAGCATGATGCTTTTTCCGTGGTGATTCTGTTTGACCCGCGCCCCGCATTCGTACACGGCTGGGCCGCCTCACACCATGGCGAAGAACCCCGCGGTGCAGAACGTGGATGCCGAAGCCTTGACCAGTGTGGATGATCGACTGCACCGCATGGAACAGTTCGGCGTGGACCATGTGCTGGTGGTGCACTACACGCTGGCCTTCGCAGCTATGTCATACATTTTCTTCCTTGGCCGACTCACCGGCAAGCTGGGTATGCGCACGTTGGTCCTTGGGCAGGATGCCGCCATGGGCAAGGTCGAGAAGGTGATGTGAAGCATATCGCCAATCTTGCCGCCGCCACCGGTGTATTCGAACTTGATGTGGTCGATGACCGTGGCCCGGGTGAAGTGCGTATTCCGCGCGATTTCAAGCCGGAAGCCCCGAGCGAATGGGGAGAGCCCGTCGACCCGCTGGCCAATGCCACCAAGCCGAGCGCCGCGCATGGAGCAAGAAGAACCAGGCCAAGGCAATGCGCGCCTGGAGCTCCACCAATGTGCGCTACCTGCTGGCTCATGGCCGAATCCAGGACGCCAACGCCATTCTGGGTGCTCCGCACTCCATCGAGGGCGAAGTGGTACACGGTGAGGAGCGTGGCCGCACCATCGGATTCCCCACCGCCAATCTTGGCTCCGACATTGCAGGCTACATTCCGGTCGACGGCGTCTATGCCGGTTGGCTGGTAGATGGTGAAACCGTTGGCCCGCCGCCATCTCCATTGGCACCAAACCCACCTTCAGCGAGAAAACAGGCTCAACGAACGTGTGGTGGAGGCCTACTGCATCACTGAAGAATGGATCGACCTGTACGACCACAAGGTTCGCGTCGAATTCGTCGGCTTCCTGCGCCCGCAGGTCAAGTTTGATGGCCCCGACCAACTCGTCGACGAACTCAAGCGCAACGTCGAGGAGACCAAGCGTCTTACCGCCTGAGGCATATCTCAGGGCTATTTACGCACTCCCAAGGCGTCTAATGCGTCGGACATGTGTTGGACTCCACCAGCTGAAGTCCCTCGACATGCACCGGCTTGCGCAGTGGCGGAATGACCGCCGTGGTGAAGCCGAGGCGTGCGGCCTCGCGAAGGCGATATTCCATACGCGGTACCGGGCGCACCTGACCGGTCAGGGAAATCTCACCAATGGCGCACGTGCTCGCGCAATGGGTTTTGACGTGGCGGCGCTCGCCAGTGCCGCCACTATCGCCAAGTCGGAACCGGGCTCCTTGGCCTGGCCCCCGGCAATAGTGGAGATATACAGGTCGTTGGACAGCAGGTTGAGCTTGCTGTGACGGTAGAGCACCGCGACCAGCATGGCGATACGGCTGGGGTCCACGCCATTGACCGCACGACGGGGGTCGAGGGCCGAGGTCGGCTCGTCGAAGCAGAGAATGTCCGGGTGCAGAGCCAGTGCGCGGGCAATGGCCACGCGCTGCTGCTGACCGCCGGAAAGCTGGTGCGGGTAGTGGCCTGCCCGGGCAGAAAGGCCCATCTGGCCAGAAGTTCCTGTGCCTGCTGTTCCAGCTCGGCATGGATGGCCTTTTTGTTGGCCTTGTAGTCCGGGCGCTCCTTCGCCAGCAGTTCACCCGCCAGCATTACGTTCTGCAGGGCGGTGTACTGCGGGAAGAGGTTGAAGTTCTGGAATACCAGGCCAAAGTGCAGCCGCTTTTTGCGGATCTCGCTCTCGCGCTGGGTGGCGGGGTCGGCAGCATCCCACATGGTCTCGCCGTTCACCTTGATGATGCCGGTGTCCGGCCGTTCCAGAAGTTCAGGCAGCGCAGCAGGGTGGTCTTACCGGAGCCGGACGAGCCGATGATCGCCAGCGCTTCGCCCTGCTCAAGGTTCAGCGAAATATCTTTGAGCACCTTGGTCTCGCCAAGTTTTGCCGATGCCGGAGGCTTCAAGCAGTGCCATGATCTAATTTCCTCCCTTTCATCAGCGGAAATAATCCAGTTTCTTTTCGGCCCAGCCAAACAGCAGGTAAGTGCGCCCACGAACACCAGGAAGAAGATGGCAGTGGAGAACAGCGGCCAGATCAAGCCCTTTGCACTGTACTCCTTGGCCATCATGATGATCTCCTTGTTGGCAATGGTGTTTGCCAGCGAGGTATCCTTGACGAGGGTAATCACCTCATTGCCCATGGGGGCCAGAATGCGCTTGACCACCTGCAGCAGCGTCACCTTGAAGAAGATCTGGGTCTTGGTCATGCCCAGCACCTGACCGGCCTCGGTCTGGCCCTTGGGAACGGCTTCGATGCCGCCGCGGTAGATCTCGGAGAAGTAGCAGGCGTAATTGATGGCAAAAGCCACCACCGCCGCCACCATGCGTCCGCCGGAGCCGGAGGGCCAAGGGTTATTCATGCCCAGCAGGCCGGGGCCAAGGTAGATCACGATGATCTGCAGCATCAGCGGCGTGCCGCGGATGACCCACACAAAGGTCTTTACCGCGCCGGAAAGCGGCTTACACCGGCTCATGGAGCCGAAAGCCACCACCAGACCCAGCGGCAGCGCAAACAGCAGGGTCAGAGCGAACAGCTCACAGTTGAGCAGAAACGCGCCGGAAAGGCGACTCAGAATCACAGACACAAGAACACACCCATCAATCCGTTTTTTGAACTCCTTCCGTCACCTTCGGTGACAGCTCCCTCAATGAGGGACCTCACGCATATCGGCAACAAAAAGCCTCCCTCACCGAGGGAGGTGGCATCGCGCAGCGATGACGGAAGGAGTAATTACATTCTTATAGAACTCAGTCGCCAGAGCCAGATCGTACTTGTCGGCCAGAGCCTGCATGGTGCCGTCAGCCTTCAGCTCGTCAAAGGCGGCATCCACAGCTGCAGCGGCATCGCTGCCCTTGCGGAAGCCACGCCGTACTCTTCAGCGTTCAGCTCGTCCACGATCTTCAGGCTTGCATAGTCGGTGCCCTCACCGATCATGGCGTTGGCCAGAGTCAGATCCAGCACAGCGGCATCAGCAGTGCCTGCGGCAACTTCCATCAGGCAGTCGGTCTGCACGCTCTTGGAGACGTAATCGGCCTGTGCAAGGTTCTCGTCGCCCTCAATGGCGGCTTCACCGGCAGAGCCAGCCTCGGCAACCACGGTCTTGCCCACCAGATCCGCAGTGGAGCTGTAGTCGGTGCCGTCCTTCACGACCACGACCTGTGCGTTCTTGGCGTAGGCCTTGGTGGTGGCGGCGTTGGCCATGATGTCATCGGTCAGGGTCATACCGTTCCAGATGCAGTCGATGCTCTTGGCATCCAGCTCCACCACCTTGGTATCCCAGTTGATCTCCACGAACTCCGGCTCGACTCCCAGCTTTTCGCACACGGCAGTTGCCAGCTCGGTATCAAAACCGGTAAAGTTGCCGTCGCATCGGTGTAGTTCATCGGCTCATAGACGGTGTAGCCAATGACCATCTTGCCCTTTTCCTTGATGTAGTCCAGATCGCTGGCTGCGGTCTCGGAGGCGGCTGCGCTCCCGGATGCAGAGGCAGAAGATGCCACGGTGGAAGTGGATGCGGCACCGCCGCAGGCGGCAAGCTCAGTGCCATGCACCAGCCAGAAAAGCAGAGACAAGACGTTTCATAAAAGGTTCCTCCCCTTTTTGCTTCCCAAATGTGTTCCCTCTCGGTTTAGCATTTTATCATGCTAAAGTGTTAAACTGTGACTATAGAATAGCGCGTTTGCAGCCATTTGGCAAGAGGAAATGCAAAAGTTAGTGCAGTTCATCTTTTTCAAGCTCTTTTGCGCCAATTCTTTGGTCTGATTGCACAAAGAAAAGAGGAAAAGCTTTGCGCCTTTCCTCTTTTCTCCGCTTTACTCTTCCGCAAATGCCGCCAGCGCAGCCTTCTGCAGCTCCGTCACCGAGATGGTGCACAGTGCCGCAAGGTCGGCATCCGAACCATCGTCCGGGATGCCTGCGATCTCAGTACGGGTCTTGCCCTTCAGGTAATCGCACCAGCCCTCGCTGTGCTCGTACCATTCCTTGTCCAGACTGGATGCCCCGCGCATCCCGTAGCTGTCGCCCAGTTCCACCTTGGTTTTGACCATCTCCGGTGCCGACACCGTACCATCCGCGCCCACGGTAAGGGCAGGCTCTGCCACATCCGCCACTGCACCGGTCACACGGCCGTCAGCATCCAGCGTCAGGGCTGCCACTGTGATGTCCACCTGCGCGGTCACATCGTGGTCATCGTCGGCGGTCAGTTCCTTGGTGTCATTGCGCACTGACACGCCCAGCACAGCGCGGTCGCCGCGGGCCGAGCCGACTGCCTTTGCATTCTCGCAGGCGCGCACCACAGCGTCCCGATAGCCGTCCACCGCAATGGTGCAGGTGGAGAGCAGGTCAGCATCCTTCGGCTTGCCGTCATCGTCGGTGGCAAGCTTCTTCACCTCATCCGGGGTTTTGCCGGTAAGATAATTGCCAAAGGCATCCGCCTGCTCTGCCCAGCCCTTTTTCAGCGAGGACACCGCCGCCAGCGGGTAATCGTCGCCCTTCTGGCGCTTGGTGCGATTGTCGGTGGGCATCGTCACCTTGCCGGTGCTGTCCCCCGTGACCGAGATCTCCACCTCGTCCAGCATCACATCTGCCACCCTGCCCTCGGCATCCAGCAGAACGGCAGCTGCGATGGTATCGATCTTGCCCGCGCGTTCCTGATCAGACGCTTCGGTCAGGATGCCAAGGCCGGTGCGGTATGCAGCGTTCTGGCCCGCCTGCCCCGTCTGCGATGAACTGCCGCCCATGTTCGTGCTCATGCTGCCGGAGGAACCGGAATCGCTTCGACTGCAGGCGGTCAGGGCCAGAGCTGCCGCCAGCGTGCAGTCCAGGATCATGCGAGGTATCTTTTTCATTATAATAAAACGCTCCCTTTCCTGCCCCCATCGTAAAGGGGCTTTTGGGCTAGTTACCCGGAAAAGGAACGTTTTTATAAAACGGAACTCCTTCCGTCTGCTCACTTCGTTCGCATCCACCTGTTCCCCTTTTTGTCACTTACGTGACATCTGTTCCTCTCTTTGTCACCTGTGGTGACATTTCTCCCCGGCGCGGGAGAATCTGTCCCGGCCGGGGGAAGTCTGTCTCCCGGAGGAAGGCTTTGGCAGTGCAGAAAGCTTTTCTTCTTCGCCAGAGGCTCCCTCTCCGAGGGAGCTGTCACCGGAGGTGACTGAGGGAGTTTCTTTACATCAAGGGGCTCAGCAGCCGCAGCACACTGTCCAGCACCGTGCCGGGCAGGCTGGTGCGGCATTCCGTCACCTGTATCTCGCGGCACTGCGGCAGCGTGGCCCGTACATCGTCCCGCAGAACTGCCACCTGACTGTTCTTTTGCAGCAGTACACCGCACTCAAAGTGTAAGAACAGGCTGCGGTAGTCCATGTTGATGCTGCCCACTACGGCAGTTACATCGTCGCTTACCCAGCACTTGGCATGCAGAAAGCCGGGCGTATATTCGTAAATGCGTACACCTGCCCTCAAAAGCGGCAGATAGTACGACCGGCTCAGCCGGAACACCAGCTTTTTGTCCGGGATGCCCGGCAGCACCAGCCGGATGTCCACCCCGCGCTTGGCCGCGTTTTTCAGTGCGTCCAGCATTTCCTCGCCCACGGCAAGGTAGGGCGTGTAGATATAAACATACCGCTGTGCCTGCGCAAGGATGTTCAGGTACACCGTCTCAGCCATCGGTTCCTCGTCCAGCGGGCTGTCCGCGTAGGGCTGCACGATGCCGTCCGATACCGGCGTCACCAGCGGCATGGGACGAAATGCATCATAATCCGTCTCGCTGGGGCGGAAGGCGTTCCAGAAGTTGAGGAACATCATCGTAAGTTCCACGCGGCATCGCCTTCCACACGCAGGGCTGCATCCTTCCAGTAGCCAAAGCGCTGCTCCGCATTGATATACTCATCTGCCAGATTCACGCCGCCGGTGTAGGCCACCGTACCGTCAATGACTACGATCTTGCGGTGGTCGCGGTGGTTCATCACCAGCGAGAGCAGCGGCATCACCGGGTTGAACGGGATGCAGCGGATGTGCGCCCGCTCCATGCGCACGATGAAATCGGCGGGCAGACCCAGCAGACTGCAAAATCATCGTAGATCAGGCGCACATCCACGCCCTGCGCAGCCTTGCGGCGCAGGATCTTTTCAATGCCGTTCCACATGCAGCCGTGGCTCACGATGAAAAATTCCAGAAAGATGCTCTTTTCAGCCTTTTCCAGATCGGCCAGCAGCTGCGGATACATGGCTTCGCCGCAGGCAAAATACTGCGTGCGAGTGTTCTGCCACGCCGGATAGGGGCCGTACTTTGCCACATATCGGCTCTGCCCCTGCTCGCGGGCATCCAGACCTTCCAGCACACCCGGCTCCTGTACAAGGTCTTTTTTGTGGGCATCCTCCACCGCCTGCATTTTCAGGCGCAGACGCTTGGCCGGGCGTTGTTGCCAAAGGCCAGATACAGCGCACCGCCCAGCAGCGGCAGAATGCCGATCAGCGCGATCCAGCCCACCTTGTAGGCGCTGTTCTCATCCTTGCGCACAAGGTACAGGACGATGAGCAGGCTCAGTGCGTTGAGCAGGCCGTTCACCCACACGCGGCCCGTGCCGGTGGTGATGGCAAACGCCACCCAGCACAGCCACAGCAGCTGCAATGCCACCAACACCACCGTGATGGTGACGCGGTTCAGAATGCGGCTGAAAAAGCGCACGACCGGTGAACGAAAAAGCATGGGCCTGCCCTCCTTTCCCATTTATAATTATGTGTAAGTATAGCGCGGTTTTACAACTTTTTCAAGTTTTGCGTTGTTCAAAAAAGCAAGCCAGACCCGCAGGCCCGGCTTGCTTGCAATATCAAAAACTCTTTTACTCTGTTTTTCCGTCCTCATAGCCCACCATCAGGCCGCCCTGCTCAGCGTAGTAGCTGCACAGCCGCCGCACTCGGCCACATCCACCTGCGCCCCTGCAAACACCGCGTGGATCATCAGCTTCAGGCGCTTGGCCGCTTCCGGGTTATCACAGTGGGCAATGTGCACTTTGCCATCGGTAAAGCCGTGATCCTTCAATTCCAGCACGATGCGCTCCAGTGCACCGTGCTCGCCGCGGGTCTTGCACAGCACCTCCAGTTCGCCGCTCTCACTGGCCTGACCAATGACCCGGATGCCCAGCATCCGTGCCACAGCGGCAACAGCAGGCTTCACACGGCCATTGCGGGCCAGATTGGCCAGCGATTCCAACGAAAACAGCAGATGTGTGTGCTTGTGGTAAGCCAGGATCGCCTCGCAGATCTCGTCAAACTCCATCCCGATCCGGACGAGATCCCGCAGACGCTCTGCCAGCAGACGCAGCTCCGGCCCGGCGGACAGGCTGTCCAGAACAAAAACACGGGCCTCCGGGTGCGTTTCCTTGTATTCTTCCGCTGCCAGCAGTGCAGCATTGTAGCTGCCGGACAGTGTGCCCGTGATGGTGGCAACAAAGATCTGCTCCGCACCCTCATAAGCAGCCAGCCAGTCTGCCACATTGGGGCAGGAGGTGCTGGTCTTGCCCTTGTAAGTACGCAGAGACCGGGCCATGCCCACAGCATCCAGAGTACCGTCATCCAGATATTCCTGTTCATCCGTGACGATCTTCAACGGCACACAGGCAAAATCCACGCCCGGCAGGGCATACAGGTTGGACGAAGAATCCACAACGATCTTGGTTTTCATAAAATGCACGCTCCAAATCTATTTTGTGATAGCAGGTCATTTTTTTATTTTCCGTGCCTTACACGCACTTCCGCCTGCATGGTTTTTCGGTTCACTGCAGACATCATAGCAGTTTTTCAAAAACCTGTCAAGGGATTTTATGCATTCTTTCAAAAGTTTTAAAAATCCGTTGACCAGAGAACCGATTTGCGCTATAATACCGCCAGAAAACCATTTTCTGTATCCCGCGCAGCCCTGCTGCACCAACCTTAGAAAACTGCTTACGATATGAAAACTGAAACCAAATGCCGCGTTGCGGCCTGCGCCGCCGGGTTTGCCCTGCCCCGGTACGCCGATCTCCCGCAGATGGGGCTTTATCTTGACCAGACCGTGCAGTACGTCAACAGCTATTTCCGCACCTTCTGCGGCGTGGAGCTCACCTCTTCCATGGTCAGCAACTACGTTAAAAAGGGCATTTTGTCCCACCCGGTGCGCAAGAAGTACGCCCGCGATCAGATCGCATCCCTGATGTACATTGCAGTCTCCAAAACGGTGCTCTCAATGGAAAACATCGATGCCCTATTCAAAATGCAGCGGGCGCACTGTTCCGCCGGGGCAGCTTACGACTACTTCTGCGACGAGATGGAGAACTGCCTGCCGTTTGTATTCGGCTGCACCAGGGAGATCCGCGACCTTGCCGTGGATGCCGCAGATGAAAAGCTGCTTCTCCGCAGCACGATCCTTGCAGCGGCAAACAAAATGTACTTGGACTGCTGCTTCACGCCCTGCGGCAGGAGGAAAATCTCTGGGATACCATTCTGCCTGATCTGGCGTAAGAACACAAAAAAGGCCGTGCTCCCTAAAAGGAAGCACGGCCTTTGCATTTTATACGTTCAAGATCAGGTATCCTGCAGTTCCCCGCGGCTTGCAGCCTTGAGGTATGCGAAGATGAAACCGTCCAGATCGCCGTCCATCACGCATCCACATTGCCGGTCTCGTAGTTGGTGCGGTGATCCTTGACCATGGTGTAGGGCATGAACACATAGCTGCGGATCTGATGACCCCATGCGATCTCGTTCTGCACGCCCTTGATGTCGTCGATCTTATCCATGTGCTGCTGCTTTGCGATCTGATACAGCTTTGCCTTCAGCATTTCCATGGCGTAGTCACGGTTCTGGAACTGGCTGCGCTGGGTCTGGCAGCTGACCACGACGCCGGTGGGCTTGTGGATCAGACGGACAGCGGAAGAGGTCTTGTTGATGTGCTGGCCGCCTGCACCGGAGGAACGGTACACCTGCATCTCAATATCCTCGGGGCGGATATCCACCTGGATGGTGTTATCCAGCTCGGGCATCACTTCCAGCGAAGCAAAGCTGGTCTGGCGGCGGGCGTTGGCATCAAAGGGCGACACGCGCACCAGACGGTGCACACCGTTCTCACTCTTGAGCAGGCCGTAGGCGTTGGCACCCTTCACCATCATGGAGGCGCTCTTCATGCCGGCTTCATCACCGTCCTGATAATCCAGAACCTCCACGGTCATGCCGTGGTTGGAAGCCCACTTGTTGTACATGCGGTACAGCATTTCGGCCCAGTCCTGTGCCTCGGTGCCGCCGGTGCCGGCGTGGAAGGTGAGGATGGCGTTGCTGTGGTCGTACTCACCGTTCAGCATGGTCATCAGCTGCAGCTCATCCACTGCCTTGCCCACAGCGTTCACAGACTCCTCTGCTTCGGGGATCATGGCGGGGTTGTATTCTTCATCCAGCATTTCCAGCATGGTCTCGGCATCATCGTACAGGCCCTGCAGCTTTTCAAAGCGGCTCAGCTTGCCCTTCAGGTCGCCCACTTCGTCAAAGACCTTCTTGCTCAGATCTGCATCATCATAAAAGCCGGGGCGGCTCATGGTGTGCTCCAGCTCCTGCACGCGCTTGCGGGAGGCATCAATGGCAAGGGCTTCTTCCAAGTCCTTGACCGCCTTGCCGTAATCGGCAAGCTGCACCTTCAGTTCGTCAATCGTGATCATTCTCTAAATCCCTCTCGAAATGATAAATAAGGTAAAGTCCTTTGTACTTGCCAAAAGACACAGTTTATACACAGATACTTCATTAGTATACCGAGAATCTATGCTAAAGTAAAGGGGTAAATGGATTATCCTGCTGGAATTTTGAAGATTTTCACCTTTTCTTTTCTCTTTCAGGGGAGTATAATACCAGTATGAACCATACAACAGGAGGAAATCATGCCGAAATATTATGGCTGTCCCTGTGAAGGCTGCGGCAGACCGCTGGCGCTGACCGATGATATCGTGGTCTGCCCGGACTGCGGCGCACCCTATCACCGCGAGTGCTACGAAAAGCTTGGCCGCTGCATCCACACCCCCGCCCATGGCGCGGGCTATGAATGGACGTTCCCGTACAAAGACGATGCTCTGCGCACCTGCCCCAGCTGCGGTGAGCGCACCCTGCGCACCGAAGAGCGCTGCCGCTGCTGCGGTGCCGTTCTTCCGCCGGAGAGCCAGTGCCCGGAGCCGCCCACCCAAAGCCAACCCGGCACCGACGCAGACGGACGCTTTGATTACAACGACCTTTACCGCCAGTATCAGCAGACGGTGGAGGAACCCACCCGCCGCAACGTGCAGGCGGCCTTTGGCAAGGAAGAGCTGATCGACGGCATCCCTTACAGCGACTGGAACGATTATATTGGCAAGGCCGCGCCCGTCTACCTGAACGATTACAGCCGGATGCAGCTGCAACACACCAAAATTTCCATGTGCTTCTCGGCGCTGGTGTTCGGCCCGTTCTATTTCTTCTACCGCAAGGCGTGGAAGCCGGCCTTTGGTTTTCTGGCCGCAGAGCTGGTGGTGGCCCTGCCCACCTGCTGAGCATGATGCAGGCCACCGGCAGTCCGCTCACTGCGGGCATCAGCAGCACTGCCATCGTCGTGCTTTCCCGCATTATGACGGTGTTTAGCTTTGCGCTGGTGATGCTGCGCACCCTGTACGCCAAGTGGCTGTACCGCAAAAGCGCAGCCGAGCGCATCCGCCGCATCCGTGCTGAGTTCCCGGACGCTGCCCAGCGCCGTGCGGTCCTGTCTGCGCAGGGCGGCGTGAGCATCGCCGGTGTGATCGGTGCCTTTGTGCTGCTGATGGTGCTGGGTGCTGCGCTACCGTGCTGATGGGTCCGAATCTGGACGCTTTGGCCGGGATGCTCTGATCTACAATGCCGCCTGCAAAGGCTGGCATTGCGGATTTCAAAATAGTAATAGGAGAATATGGATCATGATGAAGAAAGTCACCAAAGCCGTCATCCCTGCCGCCGGTCTTGGCACCCGCGTGCTGCCCGCTACCAAGCCATGCCCAAGGGCATGCTGCCCATCGTGGACAAGCCCGCCATCCAGTATCTGGTGGAAGAAGCTGTGCGTTCCGGCATCACCGATATCCTCATCATTCTGGGCCGCAACCAGAGCATCATCGAGGATCACTTCGACCGTAGCCCTGAGCTGGAAGAAAAGCTGGCAAAGCCCGGCAAGGAAAAGGCTCTGGAAGAGTGCCTTGCATCGCCAACATGGCAAACATCCTCTTTGTGCGCCAGAAGCAAACGCTGGGTCTGGGCCATGCCGTGAACACCGCCAAGGCCTTCACCGGCGATGATCCCTTCGTGGTGATCTATGGCGATGACGTGATCTGGGGCGAGGACCCGGTCTGTGCTCAGCTGATCCGCGCCTACGAGGAGTTCGGCCGCCCGGCGGCAGGCGTTTCCGCAGTGCCATGGGAAGATGTGAGCCGGTACTGCAGCCTGAAGACCACCCCCATCCACGACAACTATTTCTTTGTGGACGACATGATCGAGAAGCCCAAGAAGGGACAGGAGTTCAGCAACTACTCCATTCTGGGACGCGTGCTGCTGACCCCGGAGATCTACGAGATCCTTGCCCACACCAAGCCCGGCGCAGGCGGCGAGATCCAGCTGACCGATGCCATGGCCGAGTATGCCCGCACCCGCGGCGGCATGACGGCCGTAGAGTTCACCGGCAAGCACTACGACATGGGCAACAAGCTCAAGGTGGTGGAAGCTCAGGTGGAGCTGGCCCTGCAGCATCCGGAGATCGGCGAAGAATTCCGCACTTACCTGAAGGAGTTCTGCAAGACACTGTAACTTATCCTGAAAATAAAAGATCCTCCGGCAGACCTGTCGGAGGATCTTTTTATTGTTTACCCATTTACCTGACTGGGGTGCTTCTGCGGCGGCATCTTGGTAAAGAGTGCCTTCAGCACCAGCGCGTTGCCACACTGGACACCACGATCAGCAGGATCACAGCGGTAAAGTAGACCGAGTCCACCACGCCGACATCCAGGCCCTTCTGGGCCACGATCAGTGCCACCTCGCCGCGGGTCATCATGCCAACGCCGATCTTGAGGGAGTCGCCCCAGTTGAAGCGGCAGAGCTTTGCGGCCAAACCGCAGCCGATGATCTTGGTGATAAGTGCCACAATGACGAAGCAGACACAGAACAGGAAGATTTCCGGCGTCAGGCCGCTGATGTCGGTCTTCAAGCCGATGGATGCAAAGAAGATGGGCGCAAAAATGATATAATTGCTGATATCCACGCGGCGCTCCACGTAGGGGGCATCGTCCATGGTGCACAGAACGATACCGGCGATATAGCACCGGTGATATCTGCAATGCCGAAGTATTCCTCGGCGATGTAGGCCATGGCAAAGCAGAACGCCATGCTCACGATGGTGATGCGCTGGGTGTGGGGATTGCGCTTGTCCAGCCATGTCATAGCAAAGTGAGCCACAACGCCCACGCCCACGGCAGTGGCAAAGAACAGCACCGTATTAATGAGCACCTTGCCCAGACCCGTGCCGGTGCCGGAGCTTGCGCCCAGTACGCAGGTGAGGACTACGATGCCGATGACATCATCAATGACGGCGGCACTGACGATGGTGGTGCCGAGAAAGCTCTTCAGGTGGCCCAGCTCCTGCAGGGTTGCCACCGTAATGGACACGCTGGTGGCCGTCATGATGGTGCCGATGAACAGGGCACGATAGAACTCAGGGCTGCCCACGGCAGAGAAGCCGTAGAACGCACTGTACAGCAGGGTGCCGCCCACCAGCGGAACGGCTACGCCCACGCAGCGACCAGGGTGGCGATGGGGCCGGCTTTGATCAGTTCCTTCAGATTGGTGCCAAGCCGGTGGTGAACATCAGCATGACCACGCCGATCTCCGCAAAGGTGGAGATGGCATCACTGGTCTGCACCAGATTCAGCACACAGGCCGATGATCAAACCGGCAAGGATCTCACCCACCACCTGCGGGGCCTTGCACTTGCGGGCCACCAGACCAAGAACTTTGCGCTGAGGATGATGATTGCCAGGTTACGGAAAACCGAATACACAAAGAATCCTTCCTTTACTATAAAATTCCCAGAACCATATATACATTCCTTTCGAAGACGGATAACAGAGAGCAGAGAGACGGCCGATCCCCGGCTGCCCTGCCGTTCATCCTCTGAAAGCCACTATATTATATTCCTCTTTCACAAAAAAATCAAAATATTTTTTATTATATCTTTTTTCGGAAAAAGCTTGACAGAATCCACACAGCTTGCTATAATAAATTGCTGTCTGAACAGACACGCCGCACACAAGGCGCGATGCCGCGTTTTGTGTGTACCCTTGGTCCTGTGATTGCAGGATCCTTAAGTCCAAAAGGAGGTGCTACAAAATGGCAAAGTACGAAACCATGCTGATTACCAGCGCCGCTCTCGACGAGGAGGCTACCGCCGCTCTGGTTGGTAAGTTCAAGACCCTGATCGAGAACAACGGTACGATCGATTCCATCGACGAGTGGGGCAAGCGCCGTCTGGCCTACCCCATCAACGACGAGGA
>ENA-OQCS01000872-OQCS01000872.1-human-gut-metagenome-genome-assembly--contig:-NODE-872-length-16458-cov-5.665667_pt1 | contig 16458 bp, 17 predicted proteins | sample MGYA00242757_ERZ504575 | MGnify/ENA primary metagenome ERZ504575 (study PRJEB26092, sample SAMD00036297) | human gut metagenome | host: Homo sapiens | study: EMG produced TPA metagenomics assembly of...
TTTGGAAAATATGAGTTTGAATTTTTATGGAAGTGGTAAGAATTCATAGTGTTTTAAAATGCTTTGAATAAAATTATAAGAAAAAAGATCCAGATAATGCGCTTTTCTGGATCTTTTCTGTGTCACTTGGACATTATCTCATTTTTTCGAAGATAATATTAACATATATTTATAAATATTTCAAGTATGCATAACTTAATGAATCAAGTATGTGTGTTATCTAAAAAAATAAAGCAAAAATTCTTTATTTTCCTAAAATGATATCGTATCATAAAGATATTCATACAAACCAAGGAGGGAAAGGAATATGCTGCAATTAAATTACAAATTAACAGATGAAGACTACATAGAATTCAACGAATTTCATCAGTTAATTCATTCAGAAATAGGAAAAAGAAACCTGTTTTTTTTAAGATTAATCGGTCCAATGATCAGTATTCTAGCTATGATCATTTTCATACTAGCAAGAGCAGAAGTAATGTTAATTATTGGTGAAGCAATTGTATTATTCATTTTTTCTGTGGTGGATATATTACTAGCTAAAAAGATTATGAAAAGAGGGATTCGTAAGACAATTCTAAAAATGAAAGAAAAAGAAGGACTACCATTTGCAGAAGAAACAACATTAAATTTTACAGAAGATCAGATCATAGAGATAACAAAAGGTCAGGAAGTGAAAGTAGATTATAAAAAGGTAGAAGATGTTTGCGAAACAGAGAAAGCTTTTTATGTTTACATGAGCTCTGTACAAGCGATTATTATTCCGAAGAGAGTATTGGATCAGGATAAGGAAAAGAAATTGAGACAGATATTAAGTAAAAAGTAAAAGAAAATCATAAACTGGCACCATTAAAAATAAAAAACTGGCTATTTTAAAAATACCAACAACACGATAAATTATAACACAATAAAGGAACGCAGCGTACTTAAAAACTATATATCATACAAGAAATCAGGAAGTGAGGAAAATAAAATGAAAGAAAATAAAGTACAGTTTATTGCAATAACAGCAATGGCAGTTGCATTAACTTATGTGTTTACAGCGTTTGTTAACGTAAGATTACCGATCGCAGCTAATGGAGGTCTGATTCATTTAGGAAATGTTCCTCTATTTATTATGGCAATTTTATTCGGTAAGAAAACAGGAGCTATCGCTGGTGGAGTTGGAATGGGATTATTTGATCTGTTGTCAGGATGGACAGCGTGGGCACCATTTACATTTATTATCGTAGGAATCATGGGATATGTTGTTGGAGCTATGACAGAGAAGCATGACCAGTATGGATGGAAAGTTGCAGCAATCTTTGTAGCATTTGTAATTAAGATTGTTGGATATTATATTGCAGAGATCATTCTTTATGGAACTTTATTGCACCAATCAGTTCTGTTCCAGGAAATGTCGTACAGATTGCTGTAGCAGCAGTTGTTGTACTGATCGTGATCGAACCAATTGAGATTGCAGTTAAGAAAATTGGAATTACACAGTTTGCATAATAAAATGATATAATGATACCGGGATTGCCAAAGCATTTTCTATGCAGTGATCCCGGTATATTAGATTATAAAAATAAAAAGAAAGTGAGTGACGGATATGAGTAAATACAAGATTATGACACCAGGACCTGTTCAGGTGCCAGAAAATGTAAGACTGGCGAGAAGCCTTTCTACAACGAATGCAGATTTGGATCCGCAATTCTATGATGAATACAAGGAAACCTGTGAGCTGATCAGTGAGCTGCTTCATACGAAGAATGAAACACTGATCCTAAGCGGAGAAGGAATCCTTGGTTTAGAGGCAGCATGTGCATCTATGACAGAGCCGGGAGATAGAGTTTTAATTCTTGATAATGGAATTTATGGAGCAGGATTTGCAGATTTTGTATCTATGTATGGTGGAACTCCTATTATGTATACAAAAGATTATAAAAATGCATTTGATGTTGATGAATTAGATGCATATCTGAAGGAAGATCACGATTTTAAATATGCAACAGTTGTTCATTGTGATACTCCAAGTGGAATGTTAAATGACATTCATAAAATCTGTCCATTATTGAAATCCTATGGAATCATGACAGTTACAGATTCTGTTTCAGGAATGTTTGGAAATGAAGTCAATGTTGATAAAGCACAGATCGATATCTTATGTGGAGGATCTCAAAAAGCAGTTTCAGCGCCTCCAGGACTTACTTTCGTAACGATCAGTGATGAAGCTAAAAAGTTATGGAAAATCGAAAAACACCAATCGCATCATTTTATTGTAATCTGACGATTTTCAAAGATTACTATAATTTATGGTTCCCATATACAATGCCGATCAGTGATATCTATGGATTGAAAGCAGCGATAGATAATATTGCAGCGGATAAAGATCTGATCAAACGTCACGCCAGAATCGCCAATGCGACAAGAAAAGCCATTGAAGCATTTGGTCTAAAATTACATTTGGAAAGTGGATTTTCAGATACGGTTACAGTATTTGATGTACCAGAAGGAATGACAGCGGATGATATTCTGGAAAGAATGAGAGAAAAACATGGAATCATGCTGGCAGGTTCTTTCGGAGAATTGGCAGGAAAAGTCATTCGAATCGGGCATATGGGTGCAAGTGCAAATGTAGGAGATATGTTAGAAGTGATGTTTGGATTGGAAGAAACATTGAGATATCTTGGATGGAAATCAGAGAATAGTTTGTTGGGAGTGTTTCATACAGAATTATGATATTAGGACATACAATAAAAGATTATAAAAGAGAAAATCTGTTGCATGATGTGATCACAGGAATCATCATCATGGCAGTATCGATTCCAATTTCTATGGGATATTCCCAGATTGCCGGATTACCTGCGGTTTATGGGCTATATGGGTCTGTATTTCCGATCATTTTATTTGCATTATTTTCTACATCTCCGCAGTTCATCTTTGGAGTGGATGCGGCACCAGCAGCGTTGGTTGGATCAGCACTTCTTGGGATGAATATACAAAGTGGTTCCAAAGAAGCACTTGCAGTTGTGCCAGTGATCACATTTTTTGTGGCATTGTGGCTGCTCGCATTTTATCTGATGCATGCAGGAAAACTTGTAAATTATATTTCAGCACCAGTTATGGGTGGATTTATTACAGGAATCTGTTCGACGATTATTTTGATGCAAGTGCCGAAATTAATGGGAGGAACAGCAGGAACTGGAGAATTATTAGAACTGTTAGAGCATATAGAAAAAACAGCAGAACAGATCAATCTTCCATCATTGATCTTAGGAATCCTATCATTAGTCATCTTGTTGGCAGCGAAAAAGATCATGCCGAAATTCCCAATGGCAGTTGTGATGATGGCAGCAGGGGCTGTTTTGACGCAGGTTCTGCCAATGAAAGAATGGGGAATTAAGACATTAGATGCCGTAGCACCAGGACTTCCAAAATGGAGTTTTCCAAATCTTATGTTAATTCCAATGGATGAAGTGGTGACGATCAGTTTGTCGGTAGCGGTCGTTATTATGGCGGAAACACTTCTTGCAGAGAATAATTTTGCACAGAAAAATGGATATCGTATCAATGATAATCAAGAATTACTAGCATTTGCAGTTGGAAATCTTGTGGCAGCATTGACTGGATGCTGTCCGATCAACGGATCTGTTTCAAGAACGGCGATGGGAGAACAATATCAGGGAAAAACACAGTTAATGAGTATTGTTGCAGGATTATCTATGATCCTATTACTGTTATTTGGAACAGGATTTATTGGATATCTGCCAGTTCCGGTATTGACGGCGATCGTAATTTCCGCACTTCTGGGAGCGACAGAATTTGAACTGGCGGTAAAACTGTGGAAAGTCAGCCGCACAGAATGTTTTATTTTCTGGGGTGCATTTATTGGGGTATTGTTACTTGGAACGATCAATGGTGTATTGATCGGAATTATCTTATCTTTTGCAGAAATGGTGATACGATCATCAAACCAGCAAGTTGTTTTCTGGGAATTCAGCCAGGACATAAGCATTTTCGTGATTTAGCTGAGAGTCGTCAGATTCACGAGATTGAAGGTGTGTTGATCTATCGTTTCAGCAGCAATTTGTTTTTTGCCAATGCAGGAGTGTTGCAGCAGGATATTGAGCAGGAACTTGAACGCAGAGGAAATATCAAAGCAGTGATCCTTGATGCCAGCGGAATTGGAAGTATGGATATCACGGCAGCAGACCGCATTGAGATTCTTTATAAGTCATTGAAAGAGCAAGGAATAAGATTTTATATCACAGAGCATATCGCAGATTTAAATGAGCAGATGAGAAAGCTTGGAATCGGATATCTGATCGAAGAAGGATGTGTCAGAAGGACGATTTATATTGCGTTGAAAGATATGGGGATCAAACGTCCGTATCCATTAGAAGGCGGAGTTGATAATGAAGAACGCAGTGCATCAAGAAAGCGTGTAGATAACCGTATGCAGGAATTTGTCTGGGCATTTGGTTCTGACACGGAAGATCAGATTGAGAGGCAGATTACAAATCAGATTAAGCAGTTAAAGCAAAATGGAGATGTAGAAAAGCTGTTACATGGAAGCTGGTCACATATGGAAGCTTTTGACGAAGATGAATGGTTAGAACATCTGGAAGAACATCTAAAAGAAATCGTAAATATTTCTGGAAAAGATGAAAGAACTCTGGCGGCACGTTTTGAGGAACATCGAAGGGAAATTCATGAACGTATTATGAAAGAACATCCAGAACTTGCACAGAGATTTAAAGAGCGAAGACATCGTTTGGATGAACATTTGAAAGAACGACGGCCGGAAGTTATGATCTGGTTGTCAGTTTGAGAGAATTAGAGAAACGAAAAGATATGGAATAAAAAAGATGAGTGCTATCAGTAGTAGATGCTGATAACACTCGTTTTTTGTGTATGCTGATTTTTATAATGCAATCTAAATTTATTTATGTCAAAATTATATCATAAATATATCGGGAAAAGTTAAAGATAAGAGATGAATACAGAAATAAAAGTACCAACAAAAACGGCCAGCAATGCCCCAGTCAATGTATATCGAATCTTTTCTATTCCAACCACAGAATAATACACGGATAATGTATAAAAACAAGTTTCTGTTGAACTAAGGATCACAGAAGACATAAACCCAGCCAAAGAATCCGGCCCGGAAGTTTTATAAATATCAAGCAGGAATCCAGTTGCAGCGGAAGAAGAAAAAAAGTTTTGCAAAGATCACGGGTAAAACTTCTTTAGGAATCTTTAATAGTTTTCCCATAGGAGTCAGAAAACGAACGATCAGATCCAAGGCTCCAGAAGAACGAAAGATCTGAATCGCAAAAAACAAAGCGATCAGAGTTGGGGCAATCTCAAGAACAATTTTAAATCCATCCATGACACCTTCAAGAAAAGGGGTATAGATATCCTTCCGCTTTAGGGTTCCATATAAAACAAGTGTAAATATGAATAAAGGAATGACAAGATTTGCAAGAAATGTGATCATCGTTTTCGGTCCTTCCATTTGATATAGATAACAGCAACGATCGTGGAACCTAAAGTAGCGATAAGTCCTGGAATTAAGATCTTAGATGGATTGACAGAGCCGTATTGGCTTCGGTAGGCAATGATATTGATCGGAATCAATTGCAGAGATGATATATTAAGAATTAGGAACGAACACATTTCATTTGTTGCGGTGTTTTTGTCAGGGTTATCTTTTTGTAATTCTTCCATAGCTTTTAATCCGGAAGGAGTTGCAGCCCAACCAAGACCTAATATATTTGCGACAATATTTGTACTGATATATTCTTTCGCTTTTTGATTCTTCAGCTTTGGAAATAAAAAAGTCAGAAAAGGGGTTAACAGCTTTTGAAGTTGTGTAGTAATTCCAAGAGACAGAGCAATGTTCATGAGTCCAGACCATAATCCAACAATTCCAAACATTAGAATACAGAGTTCCACAGCCTCTTTGGAAGAAGAAAGAATGGTATCAGAAAGTGTTGTGATCTTTCCATTAAAACTGCTGACAATGAGTCCTGCAAGGATCATAAAACACCAGATCTTATTCATCATAAAATATACCCCAAAACCCCTTTATCATAAGATATTCAAAAAAATGAAAAAAATTCAAAAAAACACTTGCAATTTATAAAAAGTGGTGGTATAGTATTACTTGTCGCTGAGGAAAACACAACACAGCGAACAAGATATGCGGGTGTAGTTCAATGGTAGAACTCCAGCCTTCCAAGCTGATCACGTGGGTTCGATTCCCATCACCCGCTTGGTATTTATTTAAGGATATATTCGAGAGGATATATCCTTTTTTTCATTTTACAGGAAAGAACTATAAACAATAGCTAGATATGAGGGAAAATATGATAGAAGAAGAAAAGAATCAGTTGCAGTTCTGATCGATGCAGATAATATCAGTCCTAAATACGCACCGATCATTTTTCAGGAGCTGGAAGCCTACGGATTTCCGTCTTGTCGAAGAATTTATGGGAACTGGTCCAAAGCAAATGGATGGAATGAAGAGTTGTTATTAGAATATTCTATTATTCCTGTGCAGCAATTTTCTTATACTTCAGGTAAAAATGCAACAGACATGGCAATGGTCATTGATGCAATGGATCTGTTATATGGAAAGAAGTAGACGGATTCTGCATTGTTACGAGTGACAGTGATTTTACAAGACTTGCAATGAGACTTCGAGAAGAACATATGTATGTGATCGGAATGGGAGAATCAAAGACACCTGTGCACTGACAAGAGCATGTAATAAATTTATCCATCTAAATCTGATTTATGAAGCGGACAGAGGTAAAGAAGAGGATATGGAAAGTGATGAAATAGAGAATGTTACATCACTGGATGAAATTTCATATACGATCGCAGATATTATCAGTGAAAATGGGAATGCACCAGTAGATTTAGGGAAGATTGGAAATCGATTAAATGCAAAATATTCAGATTTTGATGTGCGAAATTATGGATATACAAAGCTGAGTGTTTTAATTGATGAAGAGATGGATAATTTTATGCTTGTGCAGGAAGATACAACTGTTATGTTGAATTTAAAGAACTGACAAGCAGAGAAACGATTGAAGAAGAAGTAATTCATTTTGTAAAGAAAAATGGTGGATCTTTAGATAATCTTTCTGCGGTAACGTTAGAATTAAAAGATAAACACAGCGGATTTAATATCAAAGACTATGGTTACAGCCGTATGTCAAGTTTCTTACGAAGCATCCGTTGTCTTACGGTCAACGGAAATACAGTCAGATTAAAGAAACGAAGAGAAAAGGGAGAGAGACGATGATATTTGATACACATGCACATTATGATGACAAACAGTTTGATCAAGACAGAGAAGAATTGTTAGCATCTATGAAGGACAATGGAATCGGAACGATCGTTGATGTAGGATCGAATATGGAAACGTCTACATGGATCGTAGAAGCAGTGACACGATATCCGATGATGTATGGAGCAGTCGGCGTTCATCCAAGTGATACGGCAGAGTTGAAAGAGTCAGATATCGATACACTAAAGAAATATGCAGCAATGGATCGAATTCTTGCGATCGGAGAGATCGGGCTTGATTATTACTGGGATGAACCAGAACGCAGCATTCAGAAGAAATGGTTTGAAGCACAGATCGAACTTGCAAGAGATGTAAAATTACCGATCATTATTCATAGCAGGGACGCAGCAAAGGATACTTATGATATAATGAAAGCGTTACATGCAGAAGAAATCGGCGGGGTGGTTCACTGTTTTTCTTATTCAAAAGAGATGGCAAGGCAATTCCTTGATATGGGATTTTATATTGGAATCGGTGGCGTTGTAACATTTAAGAATGCAAAGACATTAAAGGAAGTTGCAGCTTATACACCGTTAGACAGAATCGTATTAGAGACAGACTGCCCATATCTGTCACCAGAACCCAATAGAGGCAAGAGAAATTCTTCACTAAATTTAAATTATGTAGCAGAAGCGCTCAGTCAGATCAAAGGGATCAACAAGGAAGAACTGATCGCAGTCACTGAAGAAAATGCAAGACAATTGTATCGTATGAAAGAGGTATAAAGAGTGAAACTTGGAAATCCAAAAAATACAATAGAAGTAATTCAGAAATATGATTTTGATTTTCAGAAAAAGTTTGGACAGAACTTTCTGATTGATGAACGTGTTCTTGAGAAGATCATTTCTGCAGCAGAAGTGAACAAAGATGATTTCGTGTTAGAGATCGGACCAGGAATTGGAACAATGACACAGTATCTTGCAGAAAATGCGAGAGAGGTCATGGCAGTTGAGATTGATAAGAATCTGATTCCGATTCTTTCAGACACATTAAGTGCATATGATAACGTGTCCATTTTGAATGCAGATATTTTGAAAGTCGATATTGCAAAGATCGTAGAAGAGAAAAATGGTGGGAAACCAGTGAAGGTTGTGGCGAATCTCCCATATTACATTACAACTCCGATCATCATGGGATTGTTTGAAAGTCATGTGCCGATCGACAGTATTACTGTCATGGTACAGAAAGAAGTTGCAGACCGTATGCAGTCAGGTCCGGGAACAAAAGACTATGGTGCATTATCACTCGCAGTGCAGTACTATGCAGAACCATATGTGGTAGCGAATGTGCCGCCAAACTGCTTTATGCCAAGACCAAAAGTTGGATCTGCAGTCATCCGTCTTACGAAATACAAAGACGCACCGATCAAGGTTACAAATGAGAAATTATTATTCCAGTTAATTCGTGCATCTTTTAACCAGAGAAGAAAAACTCTCCAGAATGGAATTAAAAATTTCGGAGGCTTAAACTTCTCCAAAGAACAGGTAGCACAGGCATTAGAAGAGATGGAATTACCTGCATCTGTTCGTGGAGAAGCATTAACCTTAGAACAGTTTGCACAGTTAAGTAACATCTTAGACCGGTAAGATAAAATAACCAAAATTTCCAGTTTTATGTGGTTTTAGCGGCACCGTGATAAAAGTCTTAAAACCAAATAAACGGGAGATAAAAGCTTTTTCGTTATCAAAGATTCCAGGAATTCCAAGATAACGTTGGCCGCTGTCTTGATCTTTCGCGAGCATTAAGTGGCCGAAATTCCCATAATTTAAAAGGAGAAAACCATTTGTCTTTATGTTGTCATCAAGATCAGGAATCTGATCAAGATCTTCTAGTCCGATCTTAATGCTAGGATCAAGGCTATAAGAAGGAGGCATGGGCAAGGTGGGATACTCCTTCCAGTCGAAGTCCTTTGGTGGATTTGGATGTGTGAATTCTTTCGCATCCTTTTCTAATTGAAGGGCTTCAATGTATTCTGATAGACTGGATGTAGGAGAAGCTTCAGTTTCAGAAAGTGTTTCGGTTTCAGGTGAAGGTTCTGGAGGTACCGTTTTTTCAGTATTCTCATTTTTATTTTCAGCAGACTCCACAGGTACAAAACTTCGTATAATGATCGGATGATCTTTCCACTGCGATCCAAAGAATGATCATTTGAATAATACAGCAAGAATCCATCCATTTTATCAAAATCATCGATCAAAGGATATGTGTTTTTAAATTCAATGATCGCATCATTTCGCTTGACCGTATCAAGATAAATCCCATTCATAGCACCTGATGAAATAATAAAAATAAATTTTGTATTCTAATGCCTGTTCATTTGTTTTTACATGGAAATAGACCCTCAGACGTTTTGGCGTTTTTTCTATTTGGCAAAACCGACATTGGAACCCTTGATTCCATGGTGATATTCATACAGATAAGATACAATACGTTGATAATCTGACAATCGTGTACTCTCTTTTTGCTTCATTCTATGTTATAATAAAGAAAAATATGACATAGATATAAGGGGTAAGAGTAAGTGACACAAGAAGAAAAATACATGAAAGAAGCAATCAAACAAGCAAAGAAAGCGGCAGTGATCGGAGATGTTCCAATTGGATGTGTGATCATTGAAGACGATAAGATCATTGCAAGAGCTTATAACCAGCGCAATAAGAAGAAGACAACATTGGCACATGCAGAACTTCTTGCGATTCAGAAAGCAAGTAAGAAAGTTAATGATTGGAGACTGGAAGATTGTACCATGTATATCACATTGGAACCATGCCAGATGTGCGCAGGAGCTATCGTACAGGCACGAATTCCCAAAGTTGTGATCGGAGCGATGAATCCAAAGGCGGGCTGTGCAGGATCTGTATTGAATATTTTACAGATTGACAAATTTAATCATCAAGTAGAGATAGAACGTGGTATATTAGAGGAAGAGTGCAGTCAGATGCTGTCTGATTTTTTTAAAGAATTAAGAAGAAGGAAGAAGGGGGACAAGGAACATGGAAAGGATTAAGAAGCTTATTGTAGTTATTTTATGTGTCGGCATGATAAGTTCTTTAAATATTTCTTTTATCTATGCCTCACAGTCTAATGGATATCATCCATTGAATATTAAGATTGAATCTCCAGATGTGCCCAAAACTGTAACACCAAAGAGGAATGCCAGATCATTGGATTCATATTACAGTTCATCAGAACTTGGACAGGTAACATCAGTGAAAGATCAGGGGAACACAGAATTATGCTGGGCGTTTGGGATTACATCGATGGGAGAGACTTCTCTGATCAAACAAGGAATCGCAAGTACGAATATAGATTTTTCGGAGAAACATTTTGGATATTTTATGTACAATCGAAAAAACGATATATTAAATAATACCAAAGGGGACAAAACAAAAGTTTCAGGAGATTGGAGATATGCGGGTGGCAATTCACTGCTTGCAATGTTGTCGCTAACAGGATGGTATGGTCTTGCAAAAGAAAATATTGCACCATTTAATACAGGAAAATGGAGATTATCTGATTCTGTAGGACAAAAAGACAGTGCAATTCTGAAGAATGGATTTTTCCTTGGAGATACACCGCAAGCAGCGGTAGTAAAATCCTATATCATAGGATATGGTTCCGTAGTTATGGCGTACCATGCACCCGAAGAGACATGGGAAGAAACAGCTATTACGGAAAGAATCATGAGGCATACAACTGCAATAGTGCCAGACAGACAGCAAATCATATTGTTGCGATCGTTGGATGGATGATAGTTATAGCAGAGATAATTTTAACAGTGGATCCAGACCGTCCAGAGATGGAGCATGGATCGTAAAAAACAGTTGGGGAAATCAAGAAGGAAGTAACGGATATACCTATATTTCTTATGAAGATAAATCTCTTTGTGAATTTGTTGCAGGGCAATTTGTGAAAGCCTCAGAGTATAAATACAATTATTTCTATGATGGTTCAGCGAATCCTGGAATTTTAAAACTGAAAAAAGGACAAAAGTTCGCAAATGTATTTACAGCGAAAAAAGGAAGTGCAAAGAAGAAAGAACTGATCAAAGCAGTGAATCTGGTAACTTGGTCGGCAAACGTCAAATACAGTATACAGATTTATAGAAATCCTAAAGATGGAAGACCAACAAGTGGAACAAAGATGTTAAAACGTCCGGTAACAGGAACGATCAGAGAGGCCGGAACGCATACGATCGATCTTTCAAGAAAAGCAGAGGTTCTGAGAGGAGACAAGTTTGCAGTTGTAGTAAAATTAAGATCTTCTGGTAAGATTGGTTTTGATGAAAATGATGATTATCACTGGGTATCTTTTGTTAATAAAACAAAAAAAGGACAGAGTTATCTTTATGATCATAGAAAATGGAATGATCTGAACCCAGATCATGCAACGATGCGTTTAAAGGCATATACAGTAATGCAGCCAGTAAACAAGATTCATTTGAGATATTGTAAGGCGGATTCTAAAAATAAGAATCCAAAGGGAATCGTATTATATTACAAAGGAAAGCATTTAAAAAAGAATAAAGATTACAAGATCGTCAAAAAAGAAGGTCACAAATATGTGATCGTAAAAGGAAGAGGAAGATATCGGGGAACGAAAAAAATTTATCTAAAAACCAAATAAGAATAACTATTGACCAAAAGAAAAGTATTTAGTATAATCAAATATGCATCTTGCAAAAGATGCCAAAGATAATCAAGTCATAAAGCTTCCGTGCTAGCCGGGGAGGTAGCGGCACCCTATTTCTGCAATCCGCTATAGCAGAGGTGATGGTTTGCTTCGGGCTGTTTTCTGTAGAGCTGCCCTCTACAAGTGGCGTTGATATCTGGGTCTCACGCAATAGGAATCCATGAACCGTGTCAGGTTGGGAACAAAGCAGCACTAAGTGGAACCTTCTATGTGCGTGAGGGTGCCTGGGTTGAGTTAACTATAGAGGTAACGTCTGTGGAAGATAGCACAACGCATTCCGCACGGATTTTTTTTTACCCATTTTTAGGTATTTAAGAACTTACTACTCGGATTGTATGCTATTGAATACAAAGTGAAACAGTGATAGAATAGGAATAGCAAACATGGTAAGGAGTGAGACATATGAGAGAATTAGAATTACCTGATGTACAAGATGTAATGCTTGAATACCGAAAGATCAAATTATTATATCGTTCTGCATTAAAAGAGATCGGAACGAAATTAGAGATATTAATGATGAGTTTAAACTTGTGCATCAGTACAATCCGATTGAACATATCGAATCAAGATTAAAAACAGATGAGAGCATCACAAGAAAGCTGATACGTAAAGGAAAAGAGATCACAGTAGAGAATATCCAGAAATATATTGACGATATCGCTGGGGTCAGGGTTATTTGTTCTTTTACACCAGACATTTATCGAATCGTAGATATGATCTCATCACAAGATGATATAGAAGTACTAAAGACAAAGGATTATATGTTGAATCCCAAGGTCAATGGATACAGAAGCTATCATCTGATCGTAAGAGTACCAATCTTTTTATCTGACAGAGTGGTACCTACCAAAGTAGAGATTCAGATCAGAACGGTTGCAATGGACTTTTGGGCATCTCTGGAGCATAAGATTTATTATAAATACGAGGGCAATACACCAGAATACATTAAGAAAGAATTGAAGGAGTGTGCAGATCTTGTGACGTTTTTAGACAGCAAGATGTTGGCGATCAATGAAGAAGTGAGAAGTATTCGGGAAGAAAATAAAGAATAGGACATGCAATATTTTCTCTAAATGATCATAAGATATGATTGATAGAGAAAAGGAGCAGGAAGATGGCAGACAGAGATGGTTTAGGAGATCTTCCATTATTTGATACTGAAGTAAGACCAGTCAGAGAATTTGTAGCACAGGAACAGAGGCAGGAAGACGATTATCAGTATATTACGAGAATGTATTCTGCACTGGCCAGACAGATTCTGGATCTGATCGAAGATATTTGTGATCAGATGGAATACGAGGGCAGCAGGATGTTTGATGAATATATGGATCGAACGATGCTGCTTGCTATGGTGGATAAGATTTATGATAAGATTGATCATCAAGAGAAGCAAGATTGTCAGAAGAAAGAACAATTATTATATCAGATGATCCTTTCGCTGCTTGGAGGAGAGATTTATCATAGAAGATGCCGTTATCGAAGAAAACGAAATATGTTTAAAGCATAAAAAGAAAGAGCCGGGAGAAATCCTGGTTTTTTCTTGTTTCATAGGGAATCACTATGAAATCCGCTGTAAAATGAAAAACATACATCTTAAACATTTCTTAAAAAGGTTGTATTCATATACAAAAACGGATAAAATGTACATTATAAGGCTTCACGGAATTAGGAAAAGGAGAAAGTAATGAAGCAAAGTAAAGTGATACAAATTTCAGTATTTGGAATTCTATTTTTAATTTCATATTTATCTGGAATTATATGTTAGTTGGAAGAAATAACAAAGGGGTTACAGAAACTAGTCAAGCAACAATCCCTTTATTAACAGTGTCTGCAGATGGAAAGAATATTAACCAGTTGCATGGGTATCAGGGAAGTGTTGATGCATCCTTGATCCGTGACAGTATCACACCAATTTATGAGAATGAAGTAAAAGTAATGCTGACATATGCAAAATCTGACGTCAGTGTCGTGTCATATAAGATTTATGATACAGATAATAAAACAATCCTTGGAAATGGTGATACAGCATTTCATAAAGTCAAAGGAAAAAAGACGGCAAACATTAAGATTAAAGAACGTCTGGAAAATGGAAAAACATATCTAATGGAATTGTCAGTGAAACAAAATGACAAAACGATCCGTTATTTTACACGTGTGATTTATGGAACTAGTTTTCATTTAAAAGAATGTCTGGATTTTGCACAGAAATTCCATGATGCAGCATTGACAGAAGGTAATACAGAGTTTATCAGTCAGTATTTAGAAACGGCAGAGGGAACAACATCGAATAATCTGGCGAATGTTGACTTGAAATCGACACAGGAAGCGGTATCTTATGCAACATTAAAACCACAGGTTGAAAGTGTATATCCTGCAACCGTAAAAGAAATTTCTGAAAATGTAACGTCACTGGAGCTGAGATATATTCTTTCAGCAGAGAATACGGATGGAACAAAACAGTATTATCAGGCAACAGAATATTTCAGGGTTCGATATGCAAAGGACAGAATGTATCTGTTAAATTATGAACGTAATATGGAAGCATATATGCGATACGATACGATCGATCGTAGTAATAATCGTATTTTATTGGGAATCGGAAGCAGTCAGAAACAGTTGATCAGTAAAAATGGCGGAAAGAAAGCAGCATTCGTTGTCCAAGATGAATTGTGGTATTATGACTATCAGAAGTCCAACATGCACAAAGTATTTTCTTTTGAAGGAGAAGATTATCGTGACAGTCGCAACAACTATCAAAAGCATGCGATTCAGATTATGAAGATGAAGAATAATGGAGATATAGCATTCTTGGTTTATGGATATATGAATCGAGGAAAACATGAAGGAGAGAATGGTATTTCTGTTTATCAGTATACTGCGTCAGACCAGAAGATTGAGGAACTAGGCTTTATCCCAACACAGATTCAGTATGATATGATGAAAAATGACATTAAAAAAGGTGCATTTTTAAGTGGTAGCGGACAGTTTTATTTCTATTTGGATGGAGCGGTTTATCAGGTAGATCTTGACTCTGGAAAGAGTAAGATTCTGGCAAAGAACATTACAGATGATATGACAGTTATCTCTGAGAATGGAATGCTTGCATTGAATCAGTCAAAGAATAAGATGAAAGTTGTGGATCTTTCCACACAGAAAACAGAAGTGATCACATGTAAAGATGATCAGGTACTGCGTCCAATTGGATTCATAGAGAAAGATTTTATCTATGGAGTTGGAAATAAAAAAGAAGTTGTAAGGAATAAAGATGGTTCTTATATGTATCCATTGACAAATGTATATATAAGAAACAATAAAAAGATTGTAAAAGAGTATGGAGAAGATGGTACTTATATTACGAACACAAGTGTAGACGGAACAACGATCGCATTGACACATTCTAAGAAGAGTGGAAATGGATATAAGAAGATCAATGTAAGTTATATTCGTTACAAAGATAAACAGGAGAGTAAGGCAGTTTTAGAGTATGGGTATACAGGAACAAGATTGAATCAGTTATATCTTGCATTCCCGGATGATGTTTATATTCAGACAAGACCAAACTATCTTTCTACAAATGTTGAGGAACAGGAAGATGAGATAAAGATCAAATTTGCTGTAAATGATAATAAATATAGGGATGCATTTGTCTATACAGGCGGTAAGTTGTCAGGAATTTACAGTAATCTGAAAGAAGCTATCAAGGTCGCCAAGCAAGGTGGTGGAGTAGTTGTAAATTATCATCAGATGTATTTGTGGGAGAAAGGTGTTGCACAGAATTATGGAAAAGGATCTAATATCCCGATGATCAAAGCAAAGAATAAAGATGAGACAGATATTGCATGTATTCTGATGATGGCAAGATCAGAAGGAATTAAGATTTCCTATGATAAGATCAAGAAGATGTCAGGCAGCACATATGATAAATTATTTAAGGTGTTCAATAAGCGTGCAGTTAATTATTCTGACTGCAGCATGGATGATCTTGTTTATGCAATAAGTAAGGGAAGATCTTTCGTGGCACAGAGAAAGAATGGCACATATGTATTAGTTATGAGTTATAATCAGACGGATTTAAGATATTATGATCCGACAAATGGAAAGTCTGTAAAAGCAAATCGCAAGAAGCTTGAGAGTGAATTTAAACAAGCAGGAAGCGTTTATTACGGATATGCCAATTAGATTTTGTCTTTAGAGTGCGAACTATGTCGAGACAAAAATTTTAGTTATGATATATTTTATGTTAAAATTAAGATATATATCTGGAGATGATCCGGAAAATGAGAACAGTAAAAACAAACGAAAGACTAACTATTAAAAGTCAAGCCTTAAAATGATATTTTTTGAATAAAGTACAGAAATGTATTTTTAGATATATTTGGAACTCAGTTAGAGTTCATTGAACCTTGAAAACTGCATGACAAAAA
>ENA-OQCS01000873-OQCS01000873.1-human-gut-metagenome-genome-assembly--contig:-NODE-873-length-16448-cov-3.915875_pt1 | contig 16448 bp, 21 predicted proteins | sample MGYA00242757_ERZ504575 | MGnify/ENA primary metagenome ERZ504575 (study PRJEB26092, sample SAMD00036297) | human gut metagenome | host: Homo sapiens | study: EMG produced TPA metagenomics assembly of...
ATCACATTCTCCTCCACATCCTTGCGGACAACAAACCACGGTCCTCCACCCAACCCCAATCCTTACGCTGGCCGATGGTATGAAACCAATACGCCCCGATGCTTGCCCAACCTTCTACCCGTTTCCAACTCCACAATATCCCCTTCCCTTTCGCCAAGGAAACGGCGCACAAAATCATTATAATCAATCTTTCCCAGAAAGCAGATGCCCTGACTGTCACGACGTCTGGCGCTGGGCAATCCGGCACGCAGGGCTATGTCACGAACCTCATTCTTCATCAGTCTGCCCAATGGAAACATCAGTTTGGAAACTTGCAGATAATCTATCTGTGCCAGAAAGTCGGTCTGGTCTTTCACGGAATCGGCAGCGGTACCGAGCCATGTCTTTCCATCCCTCAACACCGTAGTGGCGTAGTGCCCGGTTGCCGTGACATCGAAATCCTTCCCCACACGTTGCTCAAAGCACCCGAACTTTATCAGCTTGTTGCACATCACATCCGGATTGGGAGTCAAGCCACGTCTTATTTTATCAATGGCATAAGCCGCCACCTGGTCCCAATACTCCCGGTGCAGGTCCACTACTTCCAACGATAATCCATAACGCCGGGCAATGGCAGAAGCCATCTCCATATCCTCTTCCGCAGAGCAGTCCATATAATCGGCATCGTCCCTCCCTATTTTGATATAAAATAGAGAAGGACGGTAACCTTGTTCGCAAAGGAGATGTACCACCACGGAGCTGTCTACACCTCCCGACAATAATACAGCAATATTCATTCTATCGTATACTGTTATTCTTTTAAATTCTGTCAAATGCCTGGGACAAGTCGTCCAGCAAATCATCGATATGTTCTGTCCCGATGGAGAGGCGGACCGTGCCCGGTTTGATGCCTTGTTCTTCCAATTCCCGTGCACTCAATTGGGAATGGGTAGTGGTGGAGGATGGATAACCAGGATTTCACATCAGCCACATTGGCAAGCAACGAGAATATCTGTAAACTGTCAATAAACGTCTGCGCTTCCTTCACACCGCCCCGCACCTCAAACGTAAAGATAGAACCGCCTCCATTCGGAAAGTATTTCCCGTAAAGCGCGTGGTCAGGATGCTCGGGCAGGGACGGGTGGTTCACGGCAACCACTTTGGGATGCTTCTTCAAGAATTCAACCACTTTCAAGGCATTCTCCACATGACGTTCCACGCGAAGCGACAACGTCTCCAATCCTTGCAACAGAATGAAAGCATTGAAAGGACTGATTGTGGCACCGGTATCACGCAACAATACGGCACGGATACGGATGGCATAGGCAGCAGGACCGGCAGCGTCGACGAAACGTACTCCATGATAACTCGGGTCCGGTTCCGTCAGTTGGGGAAACTTCCCCGAGGCCACCCAGTCGAACTTGCCGCTATCTACAATAACACCACCCAAGGACGTACCATGCCCTCCTATGAACTTCGTTGCCGAATGGACTACCACATCTGCCCCATGCGCTATGGGACGAATCAGGTAAGGAGTACCGAAGGTGTTATCTATAATCAGAGGAATCCGGTGACGGTGTGCTATTTCAGCAACGGCATCAATGTCAATGATGTTGCAATTCGGATTTCCCAGCGTTTCAATGAATACTGCCTTGGTATTCTCCTGAATCGCTTTCTCGAAATTGTCCAGATTGCCCGGGTCCACAAAAGTAGTGGTAACCCCGTAGGCAGGCAATGTGTGGGCCAGCAGATTATACGTTCCACCGTAGATGGTCTTAGCTGCCACGATATGGTCGCCTGCACGGGTGATATTCTCAAAGGCATAAGTGATGGCTGCCGCACCCGAGGCTACGGCCAATCCGGCAACACCGCCTTCCAGAGCCGCCACACGTTTCTCGAACACATCCTGGGTGGAATTCGTCAACCGCCCGTAAATATTCCCCGGGTCCTGCAAGCCAAAGCGGGCTGCCGCATGGGCCGAATTACGGAATACATACGAAGTTGTCTGATAGATAGGTACGGCGCGGGCATCAGTTGCCGGGTCGGGTTGTTCTTGTCCAACGTGAAGTTGTAGAGTCTCAAAGTGCAATTTCTTTGTTTCCATTGTCGTTTGTATTTTAGGTGAATAAACCGTTTCTCATTCGGATGTTGCAAAGATAGAGCGATAAGCCGGGGCAGACAATGACACAGATTAGGGAATTTATACCACAATTGTGGTAGATAAGCAAGCTATTTTCTATCTTTAGATAAGATAGACTGCATTTCGCAAAACTTTTCATGCAAGCATGAAAGTTCTGCACTCAATTTGCACTATCTTTGCCCCCATGAAAGCAAGAAATATACTGATACTCATATTGGGAACCCTGATTCTTCCCATTTATCTGACTTCCTGCGGGGTGGACCGCTGGAAAGAGTATGCCGGACAGACCCAGACAGACCGCTGGATTGACGATACCATGCGTGTGTGGTACTATTGGGTAGACGCTATCCCCCATACCAACGACTTGAACTATTTTCAAGCCCCTTTCACTTTCTTTGCCTCGCTCAAATCCGAAGAAGACAAATTCTCCACCATCGACAGTCTGGTCAGCATCACCACTACCCGCAGCATCCCCTATACGGATTACAGCTACGGATTCCAGTTCACTACCAACCAGATAGAAGTAGAAGGAGAAGAGAATGCCATTGTTGCACAGATTCTTTACGTTGCCGACGGAAGCCCGGCCTCGGAAATCGGGCTAAAACGGGGTGACTGGATTATGAAGATGGACGGGAACTTTATTACTGAACAGAATTATAAGAAACTGTATGGAAGTAGTGCCATGGAACTTACAGTAGGTTATTACGACGTGGAGAAAAATGCCATCGTTGCTTACGACAAACCCAGACAGATAGCATCGGCGCGTCCCGTCAACGACAACCCGGTGCACTATAAGAATGTATATACATCAGGCAGCAAGAAAATAGGTTATCTGGTCTACAACCACTTCAGTTCCGGCCCCACGGATAACAGTAATGAATATGACAACGACCTGCGCAGCGCATTCCAATATTTCGCATCACAGCAAGTCAACGAATTCATCCTTGACTTGCGCTACAACAACGGTGGATTACTGAGTTGCGCAGAATTGCTGTGTACCATGCTTGCACCTTCCTCCGCCTTGGGACAAGAGTTGGGGTACCTGGAATTCAACAACCGCTTCAATCCGCAGATAGTACCGTTCACCCTGAATTCCGGACTCATCGGAAACGGAGCAAACCTAAACCTGAATACTCTCTACGTACTTACCAGCAGCCAGACTGCCTCCGCCTCCGAAATGGTGATTAACTGCCTCGACCCGTATATGGATGTTGTCATAATCGGCGGTACTACCGTAGGCAAGAATGTAGGTTCCAGGAATTTCTCCAGCCCCGAACTGATGATAACGATGAATCCCATCGTCTGCAAGATATACAATTCGGAAGGGAAATCTGATTATGAATCCGGATTCCAACCGGCCTACTCGGGATATGTAGTGAATGAGATGAGCGACATGTCACGTTTCCTGCCCTTTGGAGATACCAACGAAGCCTTATTGAGCACTGCACTCGGCGCCATCGACGGAAGCATACAACCGCCCGCACAAGAAGATACCCGTTCTTTAAGAGTGACCACTCTCGCAAACTCCATTGAACGTCGGGCAAGCCATGCCGTACGCATCAAATAAAAAGACAAATAGGATGAAACTAAACAGAAGAGTTACAATCATCACCCGATTTTCGGGAATCATGTTCAGCCTGCTGTTGCTCGGCGGACTGGCAGCTTGCAGCGATGATAACAATGGCAGTGATACGCCAGAACCGGAGCCGTCAACCTACCCCACCACTCCTTTCTCCAAATCGAACTCAAAGAGTGATAGAGAGCGATGCGCAACCGGTTACTGCCACCCACACCTACCTTTACAACAGTGCAGGCAGGCTGACCAGCTACACCGGCAAACAGAGCTTTACAGCAGGAGACGAACTCTTCGAGATAGAGAATACCACTACTGTCGAATACAAGGACCATCAAGCCGTGATAACCGACGAAGCAGGTACAGTATCAACCTACACGCTGAATGACAAAGGTTATGCCACCACTTGTACCAGTCAGGATATGGCAGGAAATACCCGTACTTACACCTTCTCCTACCTCATCAACACCGAAGACAAATACTATCTGGAAAACATCACAGAAAAGCTGGACGACGGAAAAGAATAGTCATTCATTACAATAGACTACAGCAACTTCCGGGCATTGCGCATACAGCAAAAGGTTGACACTTTTGAGCACAACAGTACGGCTACCACACCATCAGACAATGAAATTGCAAATATCTCCGAAATACCAAGCCTATTCATTACGGACATGTATCCGCTTTCCATGCATGCGGTTGCCATATACGGGAAGATATTGGGAGAACCTGCAAACTATCTGATTACCCAACTCATCCCGGACAGCAACGGAGAAAGTGAAGAGACCACCACCTATACTTATACGTTAGATAACCGGGGTATCGTCACTTCCTGCCATGCAGTCGTCAGGCATATAAGGAACGGCTACGAGCAGGACTACACACGCACCGTGAACTATACCATCGAATAATAAGTTACTTACTTCTTAAAGAACTTGTCGAAGAAAAGGACGTGATAGTCTATGGAGTTGTTCCAATACGTTCCGGTATGTCCACCGGGACGGGTGATGAAGTCATGGTCTATCTTCTTGCCAGCAGCCGGTTGTGCAAGTCCTTGTTCACTTCAAGAAAGAAATCGGCCTCACCGCAGTCGATGATTAGCGCCAAGTCTCCATTTACAATCTTATCCAGCTGGTTGACCACCGTATGCGCATCCAAGATGCCTTGTTGGCAGCAAACTCTCCCAACTGCTTGTTCATTTCCCAATTCTGGGGGAACGGCCGTATATCCACTCCTCCACTCATACTGCCCGCCGCACCGAACACATCCTTATGACGGATAGCACTCCACAAAGCACCGTGGCCGCCCATACTCAATCCACTGATGGCACGCGCCTTTCTATCGGGAATGGTAGCATAGTTCCCGTCTGTATACTTCACCAATTCCGAGGTGACAAAAGTCTCATAACGGTAGGCAGGATTCTCCGGACTGTCCCAATACCAACTGTTCTTGCCGTCCGGACATACAAATATGATTCCTTTCTCATCCGCCATCTGCGGCAATTCCGGCTTCAGCTGCACCCAGCTCCGCGCATTGCCGCCATAACCGTGCAACAGATAAACCACCGGACAAGCCTGCTTGCCGATAGCCTTATCAGGCAATACATACACAACTTTTACATCCTTATTCATGGCTGCACTTCTCACCAACACCGTGTCTACACGTGCCGCCTGCAACATTACGGCAGACAGACACCACAAAAGCCCCAAGGCAATAATTCTTTTTTTCATCTATTTATTGTTTATTTTTTCTAACGGATGGCAATATTAACAATAAATACTGAAAAATCATTATCTTTGCCTCACAAACTATTCAAAATCCACTATGGAGTTTATTATCATTCTACTTTTACTTATTCTGAACGGCATTTTTGCATGTATGAAATCGCTTTAGTCTCCTCAAGTAAAGCACGCCTTGAAACTCTTGTCGGAAAAGGGAACAAAAGAGCCAAAGGAGTATTGAAACAACTGGAAGAACCCGAAAAATTCCTCTCCACCATCCAAATCGGTATTACTCTTATCGGTATCGTATCCGGTGCCTATGGTGGTGCCACCATCGCTGATGACGTAGAACCGCTGTTCGCCTCATTCCGGGAGTAGCCGCCTATGCCAAGACTCTCGCCATGATTACCGTAGTAGCCATCATCACCTATCTGTCGCTCATCATAGGCGAACTGGTGCCCAAGTCCATCGCCTTGAACAACCCGGAACGATGGGCCACCATGCTCAGCCCCTTCATGATTGTGCTGACCAAGATCTCCTATCCGTTTGTATGCCTGCTGAGCGCTTCCACCAACTGATGAACAAACTCATCGGACTGAACAGCGGCGAAGAACGCCAAATGACACAAGACGAACTGAAGATGATTCTGCACCAAAGCTCGGAACAAGGCGTCATCGACAAAGACGAAACGGAAATGCTGCGTGACGTGTTCCGCTTCTCGGACAAAAGAGCGAATGACCTGATGACCTATCGCCGCGACATCGTCGTGCTCCATCCCACAGACACACCGGAAGAGGTGCTGCGTATCATCCACGAAGAACACTTCAGCAAATATCTCCTGGTGGAGCGGGGAAAGGACGAGATTATCGGTGTGGTTTCCGTAAAGGACATCATCTTGATGATGGGCGGCGAACAACCCTTCAACTTACGTAGTATTGCACGCCCTGCTTTGTTTATTCCGGAAAGTTTGTATGCAAAGAAAGTTTTAGAGCTGTTTAAGAAGAACAAAAACAAGTTCGGAGTTGTTGTAGACGAGTATGGAAATACAGAAGGTATCATCACCCTGCACGATTTGACGGAAAGTATCTTCGGAGACATCCTCGAAGAGAATGAAACGGAAGAAGAGGAAATCGTTGTTCGTCAAGACGGTTCCATGCTGGTGGAAGCTTCCATGAATCTGGATGACTTTATGGAGGCGATGGGCATTATGAACTATGATGACCTGAAAGAAGAAGACTTCACCACCTTGAGCGGTCTTGCCATGTTCTTGATAGGACGGGTGCCGAAAGCCGGAGACTTGTTCAACTACAAAAACCTGGACTTCGAAGTGGTGGATATGGACCGCGGACGGGTGGACAAGCTGCTCGTCATCAAGAAAGAAGAAGATGAATAACAAACGCTATTGCGTCTTTATAATTAACTTAAACCATTAAAGCAATGAAAAAAGTAATGATGATTGCAGCCCTTGCCGCTGCATTGGTATCCTGCCAATCAAAAGGAACTCAGAACAATGACACCGTCGCCATGGACGAAAGTGTAATGGCTGTTACCGGCAATGACTCGTCTGCCGTAGCCGTATACGAAGGAATCCTTCCCGCCGCCGACGGTCCGGGCATCCAGTATGTATTGAGCGTAGACAGTGTAGGTCCCGACGGAGAAAGCGGCTACACGCTGGTAACAACTTATCTGGATGCCGAAGGCCCCGGAAAGAACAAGAGCTTTACCTTCCAAAGGAAAGAAAGAAGTTATCCAGAAAGACGTCGACAACAAGAAGAAAACAGCCATCAAGCTGACCCGAACGACGGGGACACTCCGGTGTACTTCGTAGTAGTGAACGACACAACCCTGCGCCTTGTCAACGACAGCTGCAGGAAGCAGTGAGTGACTTGAATTATGACATCATCCAGGTGAAATAGTCCATCCATACTTATAAGAAAGAACGGTACAGCCGGAATTACTGAATTCAGTGGTTCCGGCTGCTGTTTTTTCAATGAGGGGGCATTTCAAACAAGAGAACAGAAGGCTATATCAAAAAGTTAGTGCTATCTTTGTCGCTTCATCAAAGTATATATAAACATGAAACATTCTTCCGAGAAACCTTTAGCACCTGCCAACTACTCACGCTGTTTCAACAACCAATGCCCGAAAGCCGACAACTGCCTGCATCGCTTAGCCGCCCTTCGCGATACCCCCGAGTACCCGTCCATCCGCATCATCAATCCACTGTGTATTCCAGAGGATAGCAGCCAATGCGCCTATTTTCAATCGACACAAAAGATACATGTCGCATGGGGAATCAGCCACTTGCTCGATGAAGTTCCCTACAAGAATCTCCAACCTCTGAAAAGCCAGTTGATAGCCCATTTCGGCCGCGGAAAATACTACCGCTTCTACCGGGAAGAATCTTACCTTTCCCCCGAAGACCAGAACTATATCCGCAGAACTTCCACCAATACAACATTCCGGGAGAACCGGCTTTCGATCTTACAGCGAGGAATACAAATGGTAGAAAGGTAATCTTCAGCCCCCTTTTCATGTCATTTTATCACTGAAAATATAGATAACACTTTAGTTCACAACGGTGAACACTTTGTTACAACAGTAAGAAACAAAGTGTTCACATACTATGAAACAAACTGTTCGCACTCAATAAAACAAACTGTTTTCTTTAACGGAACGAACTGTTTCCTACTAATGAAACAAACTGTTCTCCATATTGAAACAAACCGTTCTCCTTAGGGAAACAGACGGATTCCCTTTTGAAGCCCTACAAGGGGAATAATTATCGCCTGCGAAAATATAGGAGGAAATACAGCGACATAGTGCGATACCTATTCTCTGCAAAACGGGTGAACGTGTTCGGGAGGATATTGCAGCAACACGGGATGAGGTAAAGGAAAGAGAGGGGGAGATGGTATATTGTGTGGTAAAAGTGGAGAGGTAGAAAAGACGGAAAGGATTACAGTTGAAATAAATTCTTTTTCTTAACTTTGTGAAATAGAAACATCGAATATGACGATGAAGAAAATAAAAATATGAAAACAGCACTATCTATAAATCAACCGTTCAAGGATTGGGTAAACCACCTAAAACAAGACATTCGTAGTGCACAGATTAAAGCGGCTGTACGCGTGAACAGCGAACTGCTTCACCTTTACTGGCAACTGGGGGCAGAAATTATAGAACGGCAGAAAGAAATGACTTGGGGAAGCGGATTTCTCGAAGAGTTGAGTCGTGAGCTGATGGCAGAATTTCCTGATATGAAAGGGTTCTCATATAGAAACATACGCAGTATAAAGCAGTGGTATCTATTTTATAATGAGCCATATACTATTTGGCAACAAGTTGTTTCCAAATTAGGTGAAGAGAAATTTTTCTCCATCCCTTGGGGGCATCATCTCTATATCATCTCCCAATGCAAGGAAGTGAACTTATTCGGAGAAAGACAGTTAAACAATAAAACCGGAAACATATATGGCCGATAATTATCTTGAAAATCAGTACGAGCAATACCGGGCACGCAAAGCAGCTTGGGAGAAAGCGAAAAAATCCGGTAAGGCACAAACGCTACATAAGCCGACACTTCCCCTCAAAAAAGGCGGAAAGAAAGTGTTCGTTCCGGAGGTGCAGGAGGTATTGGCAAAGCCATTGTAGAAGCCTTCTGCAAGCTTAATTACCAAGTAGCCTTTTGTGACAAGAATGAACTGGAAGGACAACAAACCGCCCAAGCCACCGGAGCACAATTCCACCCCGTCGACCTAAACAGCAAAGAAGCATTGGAACTTTGCCTGCAAAATATTTTCAAGGAATGGGGGGATATTGACATCATTATAAACAATGCCGGCATCAGTGAATTCTCTCCCATCACAGAAACGAGTGTGGAGACTTTCGATAAAATATTGTCTGTGAATTTACGTCCGGTGTTCATTACTTCACATGCGTTGGCAGTACACCGCAAAAGTCAAAACAGCACGAATACCTACGGAAGAATCATTAATCTCTGTTCTACCCGCTATCTGATGAGTGAACCAGGCAGTGAAGGATATGCAGCTTCCAAAGGAGGTATCTATTCATTGACGCATGCGTTGGCTTTATCGCTTGCAGAGTGGCACATCACGGTCAACTCCATCTCTCCGGGCTGGATTCAGACACACGATTATGAACAATTACGGCAGAAGACCATTCACAACATCCCTCCGGACGTTGGCAAACCGGAAGATATTGCCCGTATGTGCGTATTCCTATGTCAAGACGAAAACGACTTCATCAATGGCGAAAACATAACCATTGACGGAGGCATGACCAAAAAGATGATTTACTGGGAATAGCCCTTTTATAAAACAATCTGCCCAACATAATAATTATAGGATATGAACATGAAAAGTCTTTTATAGGAATCCTGGCAGCAACCATCATCCTCAGCGGATGCGGCACAAGCCAGATGGCTGCAGGCGACCCTAACGCAGTGCTCGCAGGAGCTGCCATCGGAAGTAATGTAGGCGGTGCCATCGGCGCTGATAGGTGACAGTAACGGAGGCTGGCGAGGAGGATACCGGGGTTCCGCCATCGGCACCATCATAGGAACCATTGCGGGAGCTGCCATTGCCAATGCAGCCACAGCCCCCAAGAAGCAGGAGGAGTACAGCTACCGGATAGAAAGGACACAGCCCTATCCCCCACAATCCGGAAGACAGCCGCAAGCATCGGCCATCGACCACTTGAGGATACGGAATATACGTTTCATTGACGACAGCCGCAACCACGTCATCAATTCGGGCGAAAACTGTAAAGTGATTTTTGAAATCATGAACGAAGGAAACAAAACAGCCTACAACGTAGTGCCGGTGGTGGTGGAAACCACGGGCATGAAGCGTATTTACATATCGCCGTCGGTCATGATAGAGCAAATAACTCCGCGCAACGGTGTGAAATACACCGCCAACATCAGTGCCGGAGAACGGATAAAGACGGGTAACGTCACCATACGCATAGCCATAGCCGACGAGTACGGAGACGAATATGACTGGCAGGAGTTTTCGTTGCCCACACAACGGTAGAACAATGTCTTAACAGTAGTTTTTAAAAAGAAATGGAACAACAGCAATCTTCTTTCAAAGAAAAAGAACGCATAGAATTACGGGAACCCCGACGCTTTAAAGTCACCATCTACAATGATGACTTCACCACCATGGAGTTTGTGGTAAAGGTACTCACCACCGTCTTTTACAAATCATCGGTAGAAGCGGAAACACTGATGCTGCAGGTGCACAAGAGCAACTCCGCGGTAGTGGCATCTACTCATACGACATCGCCCACTCCAAAGTACAGAAAGCCACCCGCATGGCACGCAATGAAGGTTTCCCCCTCCGGCTCACCGTCACCCCGGAGGAAGAAGAATAAGAAGAAAGAAACAATATGGATATAAAAATACGATATTCGTAAACCAAGCATTCGCTTCCGCACAAAGAAAGGCCGAGTCTTACCGGCACGAGTTCATCATGCCCGAACATCTGCTGAGCGCCATTATAGAGCAGGAACCTTTATCCACACCCTGCAAGATACCTTCTACAATTATGTGGAGCTCAGCATCTCGCTGGAAAACTATCTGACGGAAGAAGTGGACACTGTCCCCGACAATGTGGAATACGAGTTGGGACTTTCCGTCCAGCTCAGCTCACTCCTGCAACATGCCTATACGGTGACAGAGTATTCCAGCGCCGAAGAGCTGGATGTTCCTCATCTGATACAAGGCTTGCTGCAACTGGAAGATTCCTGGGCATGCCATTTCCTGAAGGAAGCAGTCGGCGGCGACCTGCCCGAATTCCTCAGCCTGCTCATCACCCACTACGAAGAAGCGGAGCTGGCAGAAGAAGCAGGCGGTACGCCATCTCCCGATGAACAAGAGAAAACAGAACCGTGGCGTAACTACGTGACCTGCCTCAACGACCATCTGGCAGGCCACAACCCGCTTATCGGCAGGGAGATGGAGTTGGAGCGAACCATACAAGTGCTCTGCCGCAAAGAAAAGAACAACCCGTTGCATGTGGGCGAACCCGGTGTAGGCAAAACAGCCCTTGCCTATGGGCTTGCCGCCCGTATCGAAGCGGGCAACGTCCCCGAACGGCTTGCCGGCTTCCGCATTTATGAGCTGGACTTGGGCAGTCTACTGGCAGGCACACAATATCGCGGCGATTTCGAGAAGCGGCTGAAAAGTATCATGGAAGGCATCGGTCGTGAGGGAAACGCCATCGTCTACATCGACGAGATACACAACCTGATAGGCGCCGGACGCACGGGCGAAGGCTCTATGGATGCCTCCAACATGCTGAAACCCTATCTGGAAACCGGGGCAATACGTTTCATCGGCTCTACCACCTACGACGAGTACAACCGCTACTTCGCACGCAGCAAGGGACTGGTACGCCGCTTCCAGCAGATAGACATACTGGAACCGAACATTGAAGAAGCCATACATATCGTAGAAGGCTGAAAGAGAAATACGAAACCTACCACGGCGTCACCTACGAGCCCGACGTCATCCCCTATGCCGTAAAGGCAAGCGCCCGCTACATCAGCGACCGTTTCCTGCCCGACAAAGCCATCGACCTGGTGGACGAAGCAGGAGCTTACCGGGAAATATACCCCACAGACTCCGAGGAACAGACCGTGGACAAGGCACTGATAACCGACATACTGGCACGTACCTGCAAAGTCAATGCCCTCGCCATGAAAGAGGACGACACCACCGCCTTGGAAAGCCTGCACGAACGCATCAGCTCCCGCATCTACGGGCAGGAAGAAGCCGTCCGTCAGGTGGTGGAAGCTGTGCAAATGTCCAAAGCCGGACTGCTGGACGAAAACAAACCGCTGGCAAGCCTGCTCTTTGTAGGCCCCACCGGAGTAGGAAAGACCGAAGTTGCCAAAGTGCTCGCCGCCGAGCTGGGCATCGCCCTGCAACGTTTCGACATGAGCGAATATACCGAAAAGCATACCGTAGCCAAACTGATTGGCTCGCCTGCCGGCTACGTGGGTTACGAGGACGGCGGCCTGCTGACCGACGCCATACGCAAGACCCAAACTGCGTGCTACTGCTCGACGAGATAGAGAAAGCCCATCCCGACGTATTCAACATCCTGCTGCAAGTAATGGATTACGCCGTACTGACTGACAACAAAGGACGGAAAGCCGACTGCCGACACGTGTCCTCATCATGACCTCCAATGCCGGAGCACAATATGCCCGCCAAGCGTCCATCGGCTTCAACAGTCAGGTCACCGCCGGAGAAGCCATGCTGAAACAAGTCAAGAAAACCTTTAAGCCCGAATTCATCAACCGCCTCTCTGCCACGGTGGTCTTCCATGACATGGACCGCCCGATGGCATCACTTATCCTCGACAAGAAACTCGGAGAACTAGGCAGCAAGCTGTCTTCCCGCCAGGTGGAAATGGTATTGAGCCAGGAAGCACACGAATGGCTGCTCCAACGGGGTTTTATCCCCGAATACGCGCCCGGGAGATGGACCGCGTGATAGCCGCCCACTTGAAACCCTTGCTGATGCGCGAAATTCTGTTCGGTACATTGAAGGCAGGAGGAAAAGTCCGCGTGCAAGTGGAAAACGGAGCATTGAAACTACAACCCGCAACCGAATAACGATATGTCTTTCAACTGACGGATAAACTTGCTTTCCCCGACCCTCACTACGGCGACCCCGACGGGTTGCTCGCTGTGGGCGGTGACTATCATTGACCGCCTCATCCTGGCGTACTCCAACGGTATATTCCCCTGGTACGCATTTCGGGAAGAACTGATACAATGGTGGTGCCCGATGGACCGTTTCGTCATCTTTCCGGACGAAATCCATATCTCCCACTCCATGCGTACGCTCATCAACAAAGGAAAGTACGAAATCACCTTCAACGAAGCTTTCCAAGACATCATACAAACCTGCGGAGAATTGCGGATAGAACAAGAAGGCGCCTGGCTCGGAACGAAGATGATGGAAGCCTATACGCACCTGCACGAACAAGGATTCGCCGCCAGCGTGGAAGTATGGGAAGAAGAGCAATTGGTAGGTGGGCTGTACGGAGTGACCCTGGGACGTTGTTTCTTTGGAGAGAGCATGTTCTCACTCGTTCCCAGCGCCTCGAAGCTGGCCCTCATCCATCTGGCCCAATTCTTCAGGGAACATGGAGGCGTCATGATAGATTGCCAGTTCGAAACCCCTCACCTCAAAACAATGGGAGGCAGGCACATCAGTTACGACGAATATATGACATACATCGAACAAGACTGCCGCTTCTAAAAGTAAAAAGGAATAACGAGGGGCTCAGAACTATCCGCGCCTAAATATAGCATAATGAAAGTACTCATATACTTTTGACACTCTCCTATTCTATTTGAAGGCCGGAGCAGGAAGATGCATACCTGCCATCGTCAATTGGTTGTCCTTGGCATATTGGAGGAAATACTTGCGTGCTTTCACGGCAGCTTCCTTATCCATATCATAGGAAGCGCAGTATTCCGGATGCTCCAACTGAAGGGCCGCACCATGGATGAGGTCACCAATCACCAGTAACTTGCCACTCTGGAAAACCGTATGACCGGGAGTATGACCGACTGCCTCCATGCAACCACATTGCCCGGCAAGGTATCGCCAAACTCAAACAGATGCAGCCGTTCCTTATAGGCATCCATCGTCTTTACGACCTGCGCCTTCCTTTCGGCAGGCATTGCCATCCAGGCATCATATTCCACTTTTGATGCGTACACTTCGGCATTCGGGAAGACTACACTGTCTCCTTCATCATTCCACCGATATGGTCGCCATGGAAATGGGTAAGATACAGATATCCAATATCTGCCGGAGAGATACCCAAAGATTGTAATCCGGGCAACAGACGACTGCCGGGAGCTCCCATTCCCGTATCAAAAAGGATACGGATACCATTCGTATCTACCAGGAAGGTGCTCATGGAAGAAGGAATACCGCCTTGAAGCGACAAACTTTCCATCAATTCATCGCTTGCATCCGGGAAAATCGTTCTCGGCATCAAATGCTCACCAGCATTATCCTGAATCCAAGTGGCCTGCACTCCCTCCAGTTGCAAGGTCTTTACGCCACTGCATGTTACACCGACACTATCCATACTTACATCTTCATTTGTTTGTTTCTTTGTCCTGCTGCCGCAACCCGCCATCAGCAATGCTGCTGACACAACAACCAGGCACGTCCATGTCTTGTTTTTCATCGGTACAGAGTTTTTATCCATAAATATTGAAGTTCGCACAAATATAGGCAAATAAAATCATTCGGCACACGGATGTCTGAACCAAAAACGGCTGCCGACTCCCAATTCCGACTCAGCACCGATAGTCCCGCCAAGATGCTCAATGATACTTTTACAGATGGACAAGCCTAAACCCGTGCCCTTCGCAAAGGTATTAAGCTTTACAAAGCGGTCGAACACAGTAGCCACGGCATCCGGAGCAATACCCATACCGGTGTCCGTCACAGAAAACTCTATCTGACCGGTACCTTCCACCGGATGATATTCCAAAAGGATCTGCCTTCACTGGTGAACTTCAAAGCGTTGTTTATAAAATTGGTGACCACCTGCATCAGACGTTTCTTGTCGGTATAGATACGGTAATCGGGCAAGTCGGGAGCCAACAGAACCGGTACAGCCTTGTCTTCCTTTATATCATAGTTGCGCATCACGTCCTTACAGAAGTCACTGACATCCACATACCCCATATTATAATCAAGTGTTCCCGCTTCTATCTTTGCCAAATCCAGAATGTCGGATATCAGTTGCAAGAGCAGTTCCGTATTCTCCTGCATGATGGCAAGGTATTCCTGGCGTTCTTCCCTATCGTCCAGTTCGGCAATGATGCTTGCAAAACCGACAATGGAATTGAGCGGAGTACGGATTTCATGACTCATATTGGCCAGGAAAGCAGACTTCAAGCGGTCCAGATGTTCTGCCTTATCCTTGGCGACCCGCAATTCCTCCTCTATCTTTTTCTGATGGTCGATATCCACACTGGTAATGACATGCGCCATCTGCCCGTCCACCCAAGCAAAGGCTGCACTGAACACGCGAAACCAACACTTGTCAAATGGCCGTTGATAATCCCACGAATAGACTTTGGTGGGGTGTCCGTTTTCATCTATCAAATGCCTCTTTGGGCAGAACTCACACTCCCCCGTCTTGTCCGAGTAGAGGGCCTCCCAGCATTTTTTCCCCCAGAAATGCTCGATACCGCCATATGGTTCCACCATAGACCTATTGGCATACAACATATCGTGGGAATCGAAAGAGTTGACGTAAATATCAACGCCCATATTATTCATGATACTGCCTAATGTATTGCTGGCCCTCACTTCCCTTTCCTTATATTCCCTGACCGCAATTTCCTTAGAGAACGAGCCCAGCAAGAGATGAATGATTTGCAACTCCTCTTCCGTGAGATAGGTCTCTTCCTCCCTGCCTGCAAAACCTATGAATCCGATGATTTTACCCTCAGTATCTTCAAAATGCCTGATTAACAAAGAATCCTCACCGTAGAAATCAAGAATGTCAATATCGTCCCATGAAGCATCCGCATTTCTGTTTCCATAGAAAGGTTTATCCCGAGCTTTCATGGCATCGACATGCTCCTTTTTCAACTCTCCCATATCGAAACGGGATTTCATAGTCCCACCTTCATTTCCAATCGTTTCTTTCAATAAGAAATAACGGAATCCGTCAGTCTGATAGATAAACCCTTTCGTAAAGTCATAGTAGTTGCAGAAATCGGTCAACGATTCAATAACTTTCCTTTCATTGGGTTCATTGCTATTCAACCGTTCTAAAAAATGAAGCAAGAATATGTTTAAGTTCTCTTTGTTTTTGCCCATATATCTTTTGAAAAACTTAAGGCGCTAATATACAACTTTTTAAAGAGAAAATAAGTTTCTTTTATATATCCAGGAAGTTTAAAAAACAACCATTCCCCAATAAAACAAAAAGGCAATAACTTAATTTAATTTACA
>ENA-OQCS01000874-OQCS01000874.1-human-gut-metagenome-genome-assembly--contig:-NODE-874-length-16448-cov-2.913976_pt1 | contig 16448 bp, 29 predicted proteins | sample MGYA00242757_ERZ504575 | MGnify/ENA primary metagenome ERZ504575 (study PRJEB26092, sample SAMD00036297) | human gut metagenome | host: Homo sapiens | study: EMG produced TPA metagenomics assembly of...
TCCTCAGGTAGTGCGCACCGCGGAAATGATGGATATGCGGTGCATCGTGTTTGTCCGGGGAAAGCAGCCGGACGACAGCATTGTGGAGCTGGCGAAAAAGATGGACATTACTCTGCTGAAAACAAGGTACCGCCTTTTCACAGCCTGCGGAAAGCTGTATGAAAACGGCCTTAGGGGAGGCTGCGAGTAAAGATGAGCAAAATGCATTTCCATTACATAGTGCCCGGAGACGACTTTACCCGGGCGGGAGAGGCCTCCAGCAGCGTGAAGAAAAAGCTGAAGCAGCTGGGCTATGATCCCGACGCTACCCGGCGGGTAGCCATCGCCATGTATGAGGGCGAGATTAACATGGTGATTCACGCCGCGGCGGAGAGATTGACGTAGACGTGTCCCCGGCTCAGGTAGACGTGGTTATGGCTGACCAGGGGCCGGGTATCGCCGATGTGGAAAAGGCCATGGCAAACGTCAGCTACCGCCCCGGTCAGCAGGTGACCGATGCGGCCGACGCCTGAAGCAGTGGCAGCAGAACCGCCCCGCAGACTACCAGAGCAGCTATCAGGATAAGATCAACAGCCTGCTGGGGCAGCTGCTGGAACGGGAGAATTTTCAGTACAGCTACACCCGTGACCCGCTTTACCGCCAGTACGAGCAGCTGTATACCCAGAACGCCCACAACGCCAGCGCGGACGCGGCGGCACAGGCTGCTGCTCTGACCGGCGGTTACGGCTCCAGCTATGCCACCAGTGCGGCGCAGCAGGCCTATCAGCAGCAGATCGGCGGGCTGGCCAGCGCCATCCCCACCCTGTACAATCTGGCGCTGGATACCTACCAGAGCGGCGGCGAAGAACTGGTGAACCGGCTGGACCAGCTGAACGGACAGGAGCAGAATGCTCAGACCCTGTACGACCGGCAGCTGCAGGACTATTACACCCAGCTGCAGCAGAAAGCGAGGCTTACAACGACGCCTATGCCAAAGACTACGGCCAGTATCAGGAGCACCTGAACCGGCTGGACACCCTGCACGGCTACTACACCGCGCAGGAGCAGGCGGAAATCAGCCAGCGCCAGCAGGCGTTCAATAACATCATGACGGTGCTGGGGGTCATCGGGGACGTGGTACAGCTGGCCATTACCGGCACCACCGGTCTGGGCACGCTGGCGGGCAGCCTGCTGAACACCGGGTACAACATCTACTCCGGCAACCGCGCCTACGAGCCGAGCGCGCGACACCCAGTGGAGCCAGCAGATGCAGGAGAAGCAGCGGCAGGACGCACTGACCCAGCAGCAGTACGACAACACCGCCAGCGAGCGCGCCTATCAGGATGCACTGAAGCAGCAGGCATTCAACAACAATGTGACCACCCAGAAGCTGAACATCGCCAAGGGCGAGTGGGCACTGAAGCAGCTAACGCCCAGCAGAAGGCCGCACAGGCCGCCAGAAGAGCAGCGGCTGCGGGCACAAAGTCCGGCAGCGGAAAACCACCGGCAGCGGAAAGGCCACCGGCAGTAGCGACTCTGTTCCGGCAGCAGCGGTTCTGCTTCCGGCGGAAGCCGCAGCGCCGTCAGCGCCGGAGTGCCCTACACGGCAGCGCTGCTGCGCAGTCAGGGCAAGAGCGATGTGGCTATCACCTCTGCCCTGCGGCAGGAGGCTATACCCCGCCCAGATCGCAAAGATCCTGCAGGAGATGAATAAATAAGAGAAAAGGCACCCCCGCAAAGCAGCTGCTTTGCCGGGGTGCCGTACTTTTGTAGTATTCCACCAAAAGAAAAGTCCGCTGTTCAAAACAGCGGACTTTGGTGGGGTGCCCAGTGGGATTCGAACCCACGGTCTCCAGATCCACAATCTGCGCGTTAACCGACTACGCTATGGGCACCACATAGATGCGCCCGAAGGGACTCGAACCCCCGGCCCACTGCTTAGAAGGCAGTTGCTCTATCCACCTGAGCTACGGGCGCACGTTGTAATCCCATGGGTTCCATTATGGCGGCAGCTGTGTGTCGGCACACGCTGCGAGAAGTATAATACCATACAGGCCCCATTCTGTCAAGCAAAAAATGCAAAAATCTTTTTTCTTTTTCAAAGCCCGCAAAGCACTGCTTTACAGCAGCCACATGCCCGCAAAGCCCAAGCAAAGCCAAGCGCGGCTCCGCCCACGACATCGCGGATATGGTGCACGCCGGTCAGCACACGGCCAACACAGATGAGCACCGTGATGCCCACCATCACCCAGCCCGCCTTCGGGTAGAAATACATCCATGCCATGGCCAGCACGGAAGCGCTCAGCGCGTGGCGGGATGGGAAGGAGTGTCCCCGGGTCTCCTTGTGCCGCAGCGGTTCAAAGCCGGGCTGTTCATAGGGACGCGGCAGGTTCAGCCTGTCCCGCAGGATGGTGCCGCCCCAGAAGGTAAGCCCCGGCACGAACACCGTCCGCGCAATGACGGCGGTGAGGTCCAGCGCGGCCTGACGCTGACTGCCCAGCAGCCGAAACAGCCGGACGTTCAGCAGGCAGAGCAGCACCGGATAACATACAAAAGGGATGAGCGGCAGCCAGCGGTCCAGTGCCACCACACAGCGCTTGGCTGTGGGGTGGGCATCCATCCAGCTGTGCAGGGCGTGATAATGTTCTGCGGTCAAAAAAGATCCCTCCGCATCGGGCACCTGAAAAATTAAAAGCAGGTGTCCAGATAATTTTCCACATCAAAGGGTTCCGGGGTGGAATCCTTGCGCAGGTACAGCGGGTGGTGGGGGTGGCCCTTTTGCTGCGCTGCCAAGGTCGACCCCAAGCGGGACTCTCCCGGCTCCCGCGTCAGGGCCACCATCTCCCGCATCAGGCCGGGCAGATAGTCCCGCTTTTCGATCAGCGTGCCCCACGCTGCCCACATGGTGGGTTCGGTCTGGGCCAGAACGGCTTTGAGCCAGCGCAGGTTTTCGTCACACAGGCGCGGTCCGGCACACGGTCCATATCGTTAGGGTCGGTGGCGCGCTGGGGATACACGTTGAACATGATCCAGCTGTCAAAGCCGTTGGCGGCGGCAAGGCGCTCCACACTTTTCAAGGTGGGGTCCAGCGCACCGGGCTGGGCGGTGCTGGGGTTGATGCCAATGCATACCAGCGGGTGGGTGCCAACGCGGCCCAGTACGTAACGGTAAGGCTGATATGTATGCGGCTCGTAATACCAGATGCCGCCGGGATATTCGTCGGCCTTGAGTACGGGGATCTGTTCGGTCTGCATGGAAAGAATGCTCCTATCATTGTTTGTTTTCTATTATCGTACCTGAAACTGCAGGATAAATCAACTCTTTTGTGCGGAAAATCCTCCCATAAAATCAAATTTCATGGTATACTAAAGAAGGACGCTGCGGCAGCTGGCTGCAGCGCATTGCAGATGAGAAAAAGGAGCAACTATGCTGGAAGATTACAAGAACGCACTGAAGAGCGGCCAGCGTGCTTACCGTGCCTGTGTGGCGCGCGGCCAGTCGCCGTATCTTGCGGTGCTGGACGATATTCTGGTCAATGTGAACATCGTGGCGCAGGAGCCGCTGGGCCTTGTGGAGATCCCGGCGGAAAGCATCGTCGGCACAAAGACCAGCGGCCGTCACACCGCCTTTGCACCGAACTTTATGCCCCTGCTGGAGCCGGACACCGAGTTTGCAGGCAAGTGTCAAACCTCTGCGATGCACATCTGGAAGAGGGCATCCACACCCCCATCATCGCCTACGAGTTCCTGAACAAATTCTATGTGCAGGAAGGCAACAAGCGGGTATCGGTGCTCAAGTATTTTGATGCGGTCAGGATCGCGGGCACGGTCACGCGGCTCGTCCCGGAACGGAACGACAGTCTGGAAAACCGTATCTACTACGAATTTCTGGATTTTTATAAGCTCTCCAAGGTCAACGATGTGCATTTCTCCCGTCTGGGGGGTTACGCAAAATTGCAGACGCTGGTGTGCAAGGCCAGCGGTGAAAGTTGGACGGATGATGACCGGCTGAGCTTTTCCTCCTTCTATACCATGTTCCGCCAGCAGTTTCTGGCTCTGGGCGGCGGCGGACTGAATCTGACTGCCGGCGATGCCATGCTGGTGTATCTGTCGGTCTACCGTTACGCGGATGCCTGCGAGAGCACGCCCAGCCAGATGAAGCAGAATCTGGAAAAGCTGTGGGATGAGGTGAAGGTGCTCACCGAGCCGCAGGCCGTGGCCCTTTCGCTGGAGCCGAAGCAGGGCCCAGGCGAACCGCTGCTGGCAAAGCTGAACATCTTACAAAGCCAGTGAGCTGAAGGTGGTGTTCCTGCACGAGCACAACGCCGAGAGCAGCGCGTGGGTGCGTGCCCACGACAAGGGCATCGAAGCGCTGCAGCAGGCGTTCCCGGACCGGGTATTCATCACCCGCAAAGAGAACATCGAGCCTGAGGTGGACGCGGAGCAGGTGCTGGAGGATGTGGCTCACGACAATGCCGACGTGGTGTTCACCTCAAGTGCCCGGATGCATACCGCCTGCCTGAAGGTGGCGGCCCAGCACCCCAAGACCCGCATCCTGAACTGCTCGCTCAACGCGCCGCATCCGCTGGTGCGCACCTACTATCCCCGCATGTATGAAGTGACCTATCTGCTGGGAATGCTGGCCGGTGTGCTGACCAAGACCGACCGCGTGGGCTATGTGGCGGCAAACCCGGTGTACGGCATCCCGGCGGCAGTAAACGCCTATGCGCAGGGCCTGAAGACCGTGCGCCCGGACGCAAAGGTGGTGCTGCGCTGGGCCTGCCTGCCGGACCCGGCACACCCGCTGGATTTCTCTGACCGGCCGGATGTGGAGATCTTCTATGCCCGGGATAACCGCGAGCCGGAAGGCACCCACCGGGACTACGGTCTGTGCCGCCGCCAGCCGGACGGCACCCTGCAGCCGCTGGGCCTGCCGGTGTGGCGGTGGGATACCTTTTATACCGAGATCATCCGCTCCATTTTTGACGGCGCGTGGGACAGCGATGCAGCGGGAGCCAGAGCGTGAATTACTGGTGGGGGATGAGCAGCGGCGCAGAGGAGATCGATTACAGCAAAGACCTGCCCGCAGGCACTTTACAGCTGCTGGACCTGATGGAAAAGATGCTGAGCGAGAACAACCTGCGCATCTTCCCGGAAGACCTGTACGCGCAGGGGCATGTGCTGCACTCGCCGGAGGCCGTGGTCTACAGTCCCAAGGAATTGATGGAGATGGACTGGCTGGACGAATGCGTGGAAGGTGCGCTGCCGCACTACGATGAACTGGATGTAAAAACGCATGTGCTTATGGCGATCAACGGCCTCAATACCTGAAAGGGTTTGTGAAATAAGCGGCCCTCAGGCCGAGAGAGAACGGAGCAAACCGATGTGAAAATTCTTGCAATTTCGGATGTGCCTCTAAAGCACTGTGGGACTACGGTACCCGCGAACATCTGGAAGGCATCGACCTGATCCTTTCCTGCGGGGATCTGCCGCAGAAGTATCTGGAATATCTTACGAACTTTACGGCTGCGCCCATCTTGTATGTCCACGGCAACCACGACGGCAGTTACAGGGAAAATGAACCTGGCGGATGCATTTGTGTGGACGACAGCGTGTATGTGTGGAAGGGCCTGCGCATTATGGGACTGGGCGGCAGCATCCGCTACAATAACCGGGAGGACAGCTTCCAGTATACGGAAAGGGAAATGCGCCGCCGTGTGCGCAAACTCTGGCGCAAGGCCCATCATGTGGGCGGCATCGACCTGCTGCTCACCCACTCCCCGGCGGCTGGCCTGAACGACAGCACGGATCATGCTCACAAGGGCTTTGCGTGCTTCAATGATCTGATGGATGAATACGGAGCCGCAGTGTTCGTGCACGGCCATGTGCACCTGAACTATGATGCAAAGCTGCCGCGCGTGTGCACCCGCGGCAAGACCACCGTGATCAACGCTACCGAGCGCTATGTGTTCGAGATCCCGGACCCGGACCCCGTGATCCAGCATTATCCGTTCTGGAAAAGATGGTTTGATGTAAAATGAAAAGCTGCCTTGCATTTTTGGATGCAGGGCAGCTTTTTACGGTTTAAAATGGAGCCTTGTGTGGGAACGGACAACCTGCCGCAAAACAGGTGCGGAGTGCTTTGCAGCAGGAGAAAAGAATACAGGAAAAGTTACAGCTCCAGCTTGCCGGAGACTTTGTTGATCACGTAATAGGCAGCGTCTTCCTCGGGCTTGACGTATACCTTGCAGGACTGCACGCCAACCTTGTGGGTAGCGCGGTAATCGGCCTTAGCACGGTCGATGATATCGGTCACGTTATACTGCTTGCCGCTGAACTCCACATACAGCTCCGGTGCAAGCGGGGGACGCCGCGGCGTGCAGGGGCTTGGCAGATTTACGGGTCTTAGACTCCTTGGCCTCAGCGGCAGGAGCTTCCACAGCAGGAGCAGCCGCTGCGGTCTTTTTCTTTTCGGGCATAGATAAACCCCTCCTTGATCGTATTTGGATGCTGCACAGGGGGCTGCACAGCATTGGCTCCATGAAATATATTATTTATATAATAAGTTTTTAGAAATGGTTTGTAAAGTCTTTGCAAAAAACTTTCGGAAAAAGGCAGGAAATCGGGTGTGAAACTCACTGGAATGCATTTTGATGCAACAGTATTACGGAACTGCCACAAAAACACGCAAAAAAGGCGGACCTTTCTGGTTTGCGCCGGGAACGCTCCCGCTACAAACCCGGCGGGTAAAAGCGGCGGCTTTCGGCCCGGATTTACTCCCGGCAAAGCTCCTTGGCGCGTTGCACAACAGGGGCAAGAAGCTCCTCGTCCCAGTCCTCGGCAAGGGTGAACAGCAGCTGATAAACGGCGGCCTGTGTCTGACCCTGCGGGCGCTTTTGGGCCAGCGCAAACGCGGCAGAAAGCATTTGCAGGCTTGAGGGTGCGGATACTCTCGGGCGCAGCCACAGGCGGACAAAATCGTAATCGTTCGTGTTGCCGCAGGGCATGGCACAGGTGGCGCAGCCGGGGCAACGCGGTGCTTTTCAGTCTGGACGATGGCAAGCATCCGCTGCAGCCTTTCCTCCGGTGCATCCGGCTGCGCGGCAAGGCGCAGACCGGCGTTCAGCACCTCGTCGGTGTCGTCAGTTTTGGGCTCGCTGGTGGTGGCCCGGGCAAGCCCCACGAGAGCACCGAGAAGGGCATCTCTTGCCTGCTGAGCAGGGGTGACAGGCGCTTTTAAAAGTTCAGGCATGGCACAGTTCCTTTCAATGGTTCTTTCTGCGGAAAGTATAGCCGATTCTGCTATGTTTTACAAGATGAACAAAACGGAAATTAAAAATAAAATATAGGCTGCTTGTGAGTTTGATGCCGTTTGTGGTTATGACCCTATTTCGTGAAAAAAAGTTCTCAAAAAGCCCGCAGGCTTTTTGAGAACCCAATAAAAATAATAATTCCGCTAAAGATGCTCAGAGCGAAGCAGAGAGCTTTTAAAATCGTGCTCAGCTCAGATCAGGCCCGGCACTTCTTTTACCAGCAGCTCCGCCAGCTGTGCGTGGCCCTTGCGGGTCAGGTGCATGAAATCCACCTTGTTGAACTCGCAGTCCTTTGCGTCCAGGAAGTGCACACCCTGCCGCTCGCAGATGATGCGGAGCTGCCCGGCCACACCGGCAGATTTTCCACACAGCCATCGCCCATCACAGCGTCGTGGAAGCCTGCGCCGATGGGAGGAGGTGCCACCACCAGAATGTTGGGCTGCTTGGTGCCCCAGCAGTCCACGCTCTTTGCTTTGAGGATCAGCCGCTCCATGCCCGCAGCGATGCAGGCGGCATTGGCACCAAAGCGCTCCTTCACATCGTTCGTGCCCAGCATGATGATGAGCAGGTCGATGACCTCGTGGCTCTTGAGCAGGGCATAGATGACGCTGAGGGCATCCATGGATTCGTGGATGGGGTCCACAAATACGGTGGTGCGGCCGGAAAGTCCCTCTTCGGTCACAAGGTATTCGTCGCCCAGCGCCTTCTGCAGGCGGCAGGTCCAGCGCTCCTCTTCACTGAAGCGGATGCCGTGGTCGGCGCAGTCGTTCGGGTCGGCACAGTAGCGTGGGTGTTGGAATCACCCAGACAGAGGATATGTGTTTTCATATATGATTACTCCTTTCCATGGTCTGCCGGAAGTAGTACACTGCGCCCACCATACCGGCATCGTTGTGCAGCTGAGCGGCGCGCACTTCCAGCCCCTCTGCAAAGGCGGGCATGACCGATGCTTTCACCTTTGCGGCAATGGGTTCGATCAGCAGTTTTTGCTGCGCGCTCACGCCGCCGCCGATCAGAATGAGCTGCGGGTTGAAGATGTGCACCATGCCTGCAAGGCCCTGTGCGATCTCGTCCGTCCAGTGGTCCAGCAGGGCAAGAACTGTCTCGCTGCCTGCTTCGGCTGCGGCAAAGATGGCGCGGCCATCCTTCCAATCGGGGCTCTTTTCCTGTGCGGCGCGCACCAGCGCGGTGGTGGCAGCGTAGCGTTCCCAGCAGCCTTTGCGCCGCAGGTACAGTCCACACCGTCCAGCGCGTGGGTGCGGTAGTGACCCAGCTCACCGCCAAGGCCCCGTGCACCCTCTAACAAATGGCCTCCGGTCAGGATGCCGCCGCCCACGCCGGTGCCAAGGGTCACACCGATCACGTCCGTATAGCCCTGTGCGGCGCCGACCCACACTTCACCCAGTGTCATGCAGTTGGCGTCGTTGGCCACTGTGACTGGCAGGCCGAAGTCCTCTTCCAGCGCAGACTTGATAGGGCTGCCGATGTAATTGGGAAAGTTGCCGCAGGTACCGGCCACGATGCCCTTGCGGCTGTCGATCTGACCGGTGGCCGAAACGCCGATGCCCGCAAGGCTTTCCACCGGAATTGCATTTGTGGTCAAAAACTCCTTTGCGGCCCTGCGCACGGTGGTGAGAACAGGCGTCTGGTAGCCGTCAAGCTGACGCTCTCTTCGCCCTTGAGCAGCACCCTGCCGGTCTCATCCACGATGCCCAGCTTGACGGCGGTGCCGCCGATATCAATGCCAAAATACTGTTTCATCCGGCACACTCCATTTTACTTTTTTGCGGCGTTGATGGCACCGGTAAAGCGGGCCGTGATCTCTGCCGGGCGGGTGATGGCACCGCCCACCACCAGTGCGAATGCACCGGCTTCCAGTGCCTTGACCGCCTGCTCCGGGTAGTGGATGTGGCCCTCGGCAATGACCTTTGCCGGGCACTCTGCGGCCAGCTTATGGACAAAATCAAAGTCGATATCGTCAATGCCTTTTGTCTCCGGGGTGTAGCCGCGCATGGTGGTGCCCACAAAGTCGGCACCGGCTTCGGCGCAGGCCATGGCGTTCTCAAAGTTGTCGCAGTCGGCCATCACCAGCTGGTCGGGATACTTTGCCTTGATGGCGCGGATGAACTGGGCAGAGGTGGAGCCGTCCGGGCGCAGGGCACCGGTGCCCTGCACGGCAAGGATGTCCACGCCGCACGCCACCAGCTCGTCCACTTCCTTCATGGTAACGGTGATGTACATGGGCGTGCCGGGGTAGTCCTTTTTGATGATGCCGATGACCGGCAGATCCACCACCTGCTTGATCTGGGTAATGTCCCGCACGGTGTTGGCACGGATGCCCACAGCACCGCTCATGGCGGCGGCTTTCGCCATCAGCGGCATCACGCCGCCTTCTTTCGTGTACAGGGGCTCCGTCTCCAGTGCCTGACAGGAGACGATCAGACCACCCTTGATCTGAGCAAACAGCTTTTCCTTATCCATCGTTCAATCCTCCATCCGAATCTTTACAACAGCCTTGCGCACGCCCACACAGCCGTGCTGTACAAGGCCGGGTTTGTGCAGCTCCGTGGGGAAGAACAGCACAAAGCGTCCTTCGCCCAGTGTGCCGGTCACGACACTGCGCTGTCCTGAAAACCGCAGTCGCCGGTAAAATCGCCGATCTCCCTGCCGGGATTTGTGGTAAAGCCCCAGCCCTCGCTGCCGGTGATGTCGAGCTGCAGGTCGGCGTACTTTTTGTGATATTCCGGGTGGTAGCCATCGTCCGAATGGAGTGTGGCATCCATCGTGTTGATAAAAACTTCCTCGCCATCCACCTCGGTGCGGCCCAGCGGCAGGCTGGCAGGGTCGTGGGTCAGCAGGTAATCAATGGCCGTGTCGAGATTTTTGCAAAGGCCCTTGTAGCGCGTCAGGTGCTGCAGGGTATCACAGATCATAAAACGTCCCTCCAAAAACAAGCGCCCGCTCTCCCCTCTGAAAAGAGACGGAGAGGGGCGCTGCTTCAATTTTACAGTTTTGCGATGGCAGCTTCGATCATGGCCTGTGCTTCGGCCACGATGGCTTCATCTTCCGGGATCAGGCCGGGCATGGGCTCACGCACGCCGCCCAGCTCCAGACCGTACATCCGGCGCAGGATCTCCTTCTGCACGGCGTACAGGTTGCCGTGGGCTTCGCACATCTTGTAGATGATGCGGTCGGCATCGTACTGGATGGCGCGGGCGGCTTCGATCTCGCCCTTGTTGATGTGCTCGTTCATAGCCAGATACAGCTCCGGCATGACGGCGTAGGTGCCGCCGATGCCGCCGTCTGCGCCGATGACGCGGCCGGAAACGAACTGCTCATCGGGACCGTTGAACACCACAAAATTCCCCTCGCCGCGGGCGGCGATGCCGGCATCCTTGAACATCTGGATGTCCTGGGTGGGCATGGAGCTGTTCTTCACAGCCACTACATTGGGGTTCTTGAGCATTTCCTTCAGCAGGCTCATGGTCAGGCCGGTGCCTGCCAGCTGCGGGATGTTGTAGATGACGAACTCGGTGTTGGGAGCAGCAGCGGACATATCGTTCCAGTATTTTGCAATGGCGTACTCCGGCAGGTGGAAGTAGATGGGGGGAATGGATGCAATGGCGTCCACACCCACGCTCTCGGCATGGCGGGCCAGCTCCACGCTGTCGGCGGTATTGTTGCAGCCGACATGCGCAATGACGGTCAGCTTGCCCTTGCTTCGCTCATCACGCTTCCAGAACGGCCTTGCGCTCATTCACGTGCTGATAGATGCACTCGCCGGAGGAGCCGCCCACATACACGCCCTTGACGCCTTTGGCGATCAGATGGCGGGTAAGGGCCTTGACGCCCTCGGTAGAAATATTGCCCTCTGCGTCGTAGCAGGCGTAAAAGGCGGGGATGACACCCTGATATTTTTTGATATCTTTCATGTTCCAAACCCTTCTTTAAAAATAGTAATAAATACAGATGAAATGGTTTTGCATCAAGCTCGTACGCTTTCTGTTCCGGGCAGCGGCATCAGCGCCTCTTGCGGTGCCCTGCATCCGCTTCGGCCCTTGGGCGGGCCTTGCGTCTTGCAGACCGCTGCGCCAAAAATCCCTCCCTGCATGCCCCTTTTTGTCGCTGCGCGACATCTTCCCCCGGCCGGGGGAAGTCTTTGCCCACAGGCGGCGGTCGGATTTTAGCCCTTAACAGCACCCATTGCGATGCCTTGGTAAAGTACTTCTGGAAAATGAGGAAGATGATGATGATAGCACAGCAGCCAGTGCGGCACCTGCCATGATCAGCCAAAGTCGGTGCTGTTCTCAGCCTGCAGCTTTGCAATGCCCAGAGAAATGGTCAGGTTGCTGGTGCTGGACAGCATGATCAACTGCATGAAGTAGTCGTTCCAGCTGTTGATGAAGGTAAAGATGGCCAGTGCACCGATGCCCGGCTTGACCATGGGCAGCACGATGTCGATGAAGGTCTTGGCCTCGCTTGCACCGTCGATGCGGGCCGCTTCCAGCATCTCAGTGGGGATGCCCTCACTGAACTGCTTCATCAGGAACACACCAAAGGGCCAGCCCACGATGGGGAAGATGACAGCCCAGATGGTGTTGTACAGGTTCAGGCTGCTCATTTCGCGCAGCAGGGGGATTAAAATGACCTGCTTGGGCAGAGCCATTGCACACACGATGAGGGTGAACAGCAGCTTGCGGCCTACAAAGCGCTTTTTGCCAGTGCATAGCCGGCCATGGCGGCGGTGATGCAGGTGAGGATCATGGACATGACGGCCATGAACACGGTGTTGATCATCCAGCGGATGGCAGCGGGAGCGGTGGGGCCTACCGAGAAGTAGATGGGCTCGCCGTTAGCGCTGAACTTGGAGCCAAAGGGCACAGCCAGCTGCCACAGCGGGGCGCTCTTGCCGGAGAACAGCTTCTGGTAGTTGGTCAGCACCCACTGGCTGGGCCACCATTCGGGGGTGGTGGCGTTGATGGCGGCACCGGTCTTGAAGGAACCGGTGATGATCCAGTATAGCGGGAAGGCGAACAGCACCGCAACGATGCTGATGAGGATCAGCGTCAGGATCATGTAGGCGCTCATTCTCTTGAGCTTACTGGGGTGACGCTTCAACGGTTTTTGCTTTTTTGCAGCGGCATTTGCACTCATTGTCCGGCACCTCCTTTAATTATCCTGGTTGCCCAGCTTGAACTGAACAGCCGACAGAATGGCGATGATGACTGCCAGCACAACACCCATTGCGTTGCCGTAGCCGTAGCGGTACAGCTTGAAGGCGGTGTAGTAGATGTAGTACATGATGGTATCGGTGCTGTGGTTGGGGCCGCCGGAAGTCAGCAGCTGGATCAGCGCAAAGCACTGGAAGGAGTTGATGGTGGTAATGACCAGAATGTACAGGGTGGTGGGCATGATGGCGGGCCACTTGATCTTCCAGAAACACTGGAAATCGGTGGCACCATCCACTTCTGCGGCTTCCACGATGGACTGGTCCACATTGCCCAGAGCGGAAACGTACAGCACGATGGGCTGGCCCACAGAGGTGGTGAGCAGGATCAGGATGATGCAGCCCAGAGCAAAGCGCTCATCGCCCAGCCAGTTGATGTTCTTGTCAATGAGGCCCAGAGTCTTGCCCAGATAGTTGAAGATGCCATAGTAGTTGTTGTACATCCACTTCCACACCACGGTAACAGCCACAGAGCCGGTGACCACGGGCAGGTAGAACACGCAGCGGAAAAGGCTGGTAGCCCACTCGGGCAGGTCTACGATGGCAGAGGAGACCCACAGCGAGAAGGCGCAGGTCACGGGCACGGACACCACCACGATGATGAAGGTGTTCTTTAAGGCACCCAGAAAGATGGGGTCTGTGAACAGTTCCTTATAGTTTGCAAGGCCCACAAAGATATCGGCACGGTTCATGGTGGAATCGAAGAAGCTGGTCACCACGCACAGCACCATGGGGTAAATAACGAAGCCCAGAAAGAAGATCAGGCTGGGCAGCAGGAAGCAATAGGAAGCGAAGGTCTCGCGCCGTACCAGCGCACTGCTGCGCTTAGGCTCTTTGATCGCCGTTTTTGCAGCCAAGAGAATCACCGTTCCTTTCGGTTATGATTTTTTTTACAAATAAAGCCCCTCCCTCGTCGGGATCTTCGAGGAAGGGGCGAAGCGTCAATAATTATCTGCCCCGGCAGAGTGGATGGGCTTATGCCTGTGCGGCAGCGTTTGCGTTGTCCACAAAGGTCTTGACGCAGTCTCGACATCCTCACCGGAGCCGACGCGCTGCAGCATGTTCCACCACTCGGTACGTGCGGTTGCCCAGCCCGGAGTGATCTGGTAGTAGTCGCCCAGATAAGCCATGAACTTGCTGTACTCGCTCATGATCTCGTTGTCGGCGTAGATATCGCCCACGCTGGTGCGGACCGGGAAGTAGGTGGAAGCCAGCACACTGTCCTTGACCTGATCGGGGTCGGCAGCGATGAAGTCGATGAAGGTCCTGGCTGCTTCGATCTTGGCCTCGTCGCCGTTATCAAAGATGCCGAAGCCCCAGATGCCGCCACACAGCTTCGGGTCGCCGCTGTCGGTGGGGAAGGCCATGGGGAAGATCTCGTCGCCATCGTTGGTCAGACCGGCGGCGTTGTTGTCGCTGTTGGCCTGCTGTGCAATGTTCCAGCAGAATGCCATCTGCAGGGTGCCGTTGCGGAACAGGGTGATCTCGTCGCCGCCTGCGATGGAAGCGTCAAAGTTGATGCCCTTGGTGTCGTGCAGGGTCTGGATCGCCTTGATGTTCTCGGCGGAGTCGGCAGTGTACTTGGTGTGGGCTGCATCGGTAAAGGTGCCGCCGTACATGTTGTTGATGATGGCGCGGGTGCCTGGTCGCCGCCCTGACCTGCGCAGTAGATGGCTGCAACGTTCTCGTAACCGCCGTTGTACAGGGCATCAACGGTCTTCAGGAAGCCGTCGGTGCTCCAGGTATGCTTGTCGGTATCAATGTACTGGTCAGCGCCCACTTCCTTGACTTTGGTCATGTTCACGGCCATGCAGTGTGCGGTCATGCACAGGGGATACTCGTAGTAGTTGCCGGCAGTGTCCTTGCAGGCGGACTCAACGGACTCGTAAATGTCCTTCTTGGCATCGTCGGTCCACAGGTCGTTCAGCGGAGCCATAACGCCTTTGCGCCCCAGTTTGCAACCAGACGCTCGGGACCTTCCATGATCAGATCAGGTGCGCTGCCACCCTCGATGGCGGTGTTCACCTGATCGTCGCCGTTGGTGTAGTCCAGATACTCCACAGTGACCTTGATGTCAGGATACTTTGCGTTGAAGCTGGAAACCAGACCCTGAACGGTCTCGTCATTGCCCCAGCCGCCGATGGGGTATGTCCACAGCTTGATGCTGGTGGAAGAAGCAGCTGCGCTTGCAGCGGTAGAACCTGCGGTGGAAGCAGCAGTGCTGGTGCTTGCAGAAGAGCCGCCGCATGCGGCCAGAGCGCCGGCTGCGCCCAGAATGCCAGCGCCTTCAGGAACGAACGGCGGGAAATGCAGTTTTTCATAGTAGTTTCTCCTTCGCATTCAAGATGCTTCACGTTGTTGGCGGCCTGCCGTGCCAGCGGCCGCTCTTGATGGCTCCATTATAGAAAAATATTTTCATTTTGTCCATTCATGGTTTTCATAAATTTTCAGAATGACAGTGTACATTGTGCACAAAAGCGTGGGATATATGTTGAAATGCAAAGAAAATCTTGCTTTACTCTTCTGAAATTATTACAAAAAGGTACAAACCCACCAAAACGATAGTGAAAATGTTTTTCTAAACAAAAATGTAAAATTGAAAGATATTTTCACAGAATGGCCGGTTTTTCCGCCAAAACTGTGTGCTCTGCACAGAACTGCGGGCCAAAATGTGGGCAATGCGTCTCTTGCGAAGCGGGGACGATTCTTTTATACTTTTTATAAAGGTGAATGAAACGGTCGGCAGCTGATCCGGGTCGGTGAACTGCTGCGCCGGAAAAGAGGAAAAAGAAAAATGGCAACGAATTTTTGGGAGCTGCTGCAGCAGCATCAGGGCGACCTGACAAAATCGGGCCGCACCGTGGCGGACTATCTTGTGCAGCACGCGGCAGAGGCACAGTATCTGTCCATCTCCTCGCTGGCAAAGGAGTGCTGTGTGGCAGAGGCAACGGTGTTCCGCTTCTGCCGGGCGCTGGGGTTTGAGGGCTATCATGAAATGCGCATTGCGCTGGCGCAGGCCAACGCCACCGGTGCACTGGTCAACCAGCATGTGCCGGAGCCGGATGCCGACACGGCAACTTTGTGCGAGCACGCCAGCGCCCTGCTGATGACTACTATCAACGGCACCCAGAACAATCTTTCGCCGGAGGCGGTGGACAAGGCTTCGGAGCTGATGCACAAGGCCCGGCAGGTGTACTGCCTTGGTCAGGGCGGCAGCATGTATATTGCAAATGATATCTGCGCCCGCTTTGCCTGCATCTCCACCAAGTTCCGCACGGCAGGCGACAGCCATATGCAGCTGATCACGGCCAGCCTGATGACCCCGGAGGATGTGGTGCTGTTCGTTTCCTATTCCGGCGCTACCCGCGATATGCTGGAAACGCTGCGCGCGGCCAAGGCGGCGGGCGCAAAGATCATTCTGCTCACCCATTATGAGGATTCGCCCGGCGCAAAGCTGGCGGATATCGTGCTGCTGTGTGGTGCGCAGGAAAGCCCGCTGGACTCCGGCAACATCCCGGTCAAGGTGGCGCTGCTGTATGTGGCTGAAGTGCTGGTGCTGCGCTACACCATGGACGACCCCGAAAATGCCAACGCCGCACAGGATCGCACCAGTGAAGCACTGGCGGTCAAAATGCTGTAAAAATATTGCCCGCAAGGCCCCTGCAGATCCCGTGTTCTGTGGGGGCCTTGGCATATCCGGCAAAGGGTGCGTAAAATCTGTTTCTGATCTTTTTCAAAAAAAAATAGACCTCATCTTTTTGATGAAGTCTATTTTTCTTTAGCCTCTTAACTTAACGGCATTGGGCGAATGCCTGATGGGCTTTTATGCCGGTGGTGGGGGTCTCCCGCGCACTGAGCAACAGCCCGCAGGGCTGATGCTCCCCTGCTGTGCAGGGTCGTGCTGTTCGACCCGCTCACACGCCGCAGATA